>Ga0334887_1001128_pt1 | contig 36544 bp, 31 predicted proteins | sample GraSluR1_MG_10_FD_207217 | JGI IMG/M metagenome (GOLD analysis project Ga0334887, IMG submission 207217) | Sludge microbial communities from methane-producing bioreactor in Wageningen University, Netherlands - Granular Sludge_18_07-R1 | ecosystem: Engineered > Bioreactor > Anaerobic >...
AAAAACCGAAGACGGCCCGGGGGGCGGAGACGCTGCAGCGCATCTGCGACGCGGCGGAGGAGCTGTTCGCGGAAAACGGGTACTACAACACGCAGATAAGCGACATCGCGAAAAAAGCGGGGATCGCCTCCGGGACTTTCTATATCTACTTTCCCGACAAGATCAGCGCGTTCCGCTATCTTTTGGACGAACTGGGCCGCCGCCTCAGGCGCGAGATACGCGCCGCCGCTTCCGGGGTGCGGACGCAGCAGGAGGCGGAGTTCGTCGGGCTGAAGACGTTTCTCTCCTTCGCCTCGAAGCATATCGGGCTCTTCAAGATCGTCTGGCAGGCCCAGTTCGTCGATATGAACGCGTTCAAGAGCTACTACGAGAGCTTCGCCGCCCGCTACGTCACGCGCATCGGCGACGCACAGAAGCGCGGCGAACTGACGGAGATCGACCCGGAGTATTTCTCCTACGTTCTGATGGGAATCTACAACTTCGTGGCCCTGAAGTGTATCGTCTTCGACGGGAAGGAGCCGACGGACGAGCTTGTGGAGGAGGTCTTCAAGTTCATCAGGCACGGCGCGTTCGCGCCGTCCGCGGACGGCGCGAAGTAAAACCCTCTTTTTTTCTCCCGCCCGGGCCCCGCATGGCGAAGGCAGAGAACGGTTGTATCCGCTCCCCGTACTGAACACGGCGCGCAATGGAAGTGGCGCGGTACGCAACGCCGGACTCTTCCGGCGCGATGAACCAATCGTCTTTTATCTGTTTTCCGAATCTCTGACCCTTTTTTCATCCTTTTCGAAGTCGGCGAACTCCATGGCGATCGCGAGAAATTTGTCCGAGATGTTCAAAAACGCGTCGCACAGATCGGGGTCGAATTGCGTCCCCCTGCCCTTCATAATCATCCCGACGGCTTCTCCGTGGGGTATCGGCGGCTTGTAGACGCGGCGGCTGATGATGGCGTCGTATACGTCCGCGATCGCCATGATCCGCGCCCCGAGCGGGATCTCTTCCCCTTTCAGCCCCAGGGGATACCCTTCTCCATCCCAACGCTCATGATGGCTGTACGCGATCTCCTTCGCAAGACAGAGAAAGGAGTTGCCCCCCAATTTTTCCTCCGCCTTCGCAAGCGTGTCGTGGCCGTACGCGGTATGCTTCTTCATTTCGACGAACTGCTCGTCCGAGAACGACCCCGGCTTCAACAGGATGTCGTCGGGAACACCCACCTTGCCCACGTCGTGCAGCGGCGCGGAGAGATAGAGCAATTCGATGACCTCCGCGCTCAGATACGTCGTAAAGCGAGGATGTTTGGCCGCTTCCACGGCAAGAGCCTTGACGAAGTTCTGCGTTCGCTTGATATGCCCCCCCGTCTCGGGGTCCCGGCATTCGCACAAGGTCGCAAGACATTCTATGGTAGCTTCTCTGGTCAACTCCAGCTCCAGGGTCCGCTCTTTCACGAGCAGTTCGAGATGATCCCTGTGCTTTTTCAGTTCAAGTTGGTTGCGTACCCGTATCGTGACGAGCGCCGGACGAAACGGCTTGACGACATAGTCCACGGCGCCCAGCGCCAATCCTCGGGCTTCTTCGTCCTCCTCCGTCAGGGCCGTGATGAAAATCACGGGGATGTTTTCCGTCCGCGGGTTTTCTTTAAGTTTGGCGCACACTTCGTATCCATTCATGCCCGGCATCATGATGTCCAGCAAAATGATATCCGGTTGCGGCTCGGAGGCGGCCAGGCGAAGCGCCTTCTCTCCGTCCTTGGCTGCAAGAATCGCGTACTCGTCCTTGAGCGCCTCCATGAGGACATGGATGTTCACAGGAGTATCGTCCACAATCAAGACTCTCGGTTTATTGCTTTTCAGCACTTTTCTCACTCCGCTTCCTTTTCTACGGCATCCGCAAGAGTCTCAAGTTCGATCTTCGCCTCGTCCGTGTCGAAATTGTCGAGATACTCCGCGGCCTTCCCGGCGATAGCCGCCAATGGAGCGGGAAGAGCCATATTCCGCAGTTCGTGCAGCTTCTCCAACGCCCATGGCACATTATCGTCCACGGCTGCGGCGATCTCCCTCGCCAGCTTCGCCGCGGTCTTCGGGACGAAAATCGCCCGAGGCTCGCTCCGGGCGAGCGTCTCCGTTTCGGTCTTCGAGCGTGGAAAAAGTTGCTGCAAGGAACCTCGGAGCACAAGCAAACGATCCTCCATCTCCGCAAGAAGGTCCGTCGCGTCCTCTCTTCCCGTCTTGAGCGCGCGTTCAAGCTCCGCAGCCACCCTCGAAAGATCCTCCGCCCCCAGATTCGCGGCCACGCCCTTGATTGTATGCGCATACCGCGCGGCTTCGATGCTCTTGTCGGAGCGGAGATGGCCGGCGATCTCCCGCGCGGCGTCGAGGTATTTATCCCGGAACTGCGCCAACAGTTTTCTATAGAGCTGACGATTGCCCGAAACCTTCGCCAGACCCGATTTCACATTGATTCCGGGGACTCCCTTCAACGGCAGATCGCTTTGGTTCAGCCCCTCTTCGAGCACCTTGGACAACGGCATGAAGTTCTCCGGCAGAGCGCGATCGCCGGGTCGTATCCAACGAAGCAGCGTCCTAAGAAGCAGCGAGGGGTCGATGGGCTTGGTGACGTGGTCGTTCATACCGGCGTCGAGACTCTTCTCCCTGTCGCCCGCCATCGCATGGGCGGTCATGGCGATGATCGGCAGTTCCGCGACGTCCGTTTTTTTCAGCCTTCGAATTTCCCGCGTAGCCGTGAAGCCGTCCATTTCCGGCATTTGAATATCCATGAAGACGAGATCGTACGACGAACGGTCGACCGCCGAGACCGCTTCGATTCCGTTGGTTACCACGTCGACCGCCATACCGGCCTTTTCGAGCAGCTCGACGGCGATCTGTCGGTTGATCTCGTTGTCCTCGGCGAGCAGAATACGCGCTCCCCGGATGCCGTGCATTCCCTCGGGTTCATTGCTTCCCGTCGACGGAGCCGAACTCTTGAAACGAGCGCCATGTCCGAATACGCCCATTATAGTATCGAAAAGCACCGACTGGTTGACCGGCTTCATGAGGAACGCGTCCGCTCCCGCTTCTTCGGCGCTCCGTCGGATCTCGTCCCGACCGTACGCCGTGATCATGACGATACGCGAAACGGAGGAGAGGTCCGGGCGGGATCGTATCCCCGCCACGGTCTCGACGCCGTTCATTCCGCCCATTTTCCAGTCCATCAACACCAGCTGGTACGGATCTCCCCGTGCGGAGGCCTCCTTCAACTCTTCGAGCGCGGCCTCTCCCGACTGCACGGCGGTCACCCGGAAGGAGAACGACTCCAAACTTTTCGTAAACAGCGCGCGCGCCGTCGCATTGTCGTCGACCACCAACGTCCGCATGCCTCGGAGATCCACCGCCGGAACATAGCGTTCGCGAACATCCTCTTTTCCTCGCCCCAGCGAAACCGTGAAAATGAAGGCGCTGCCCATCCCCGGTTCGCTCTCCGCACGGATATCCCCCTGCATCATCTCCGTCAGACGCTTGCAGATGGCGAGGCCTAAACCTGTTCCGCCGTACTTCCGGGTGTGCGAGCCGTCCGCCTGGCTGAAGGATTGGAAGAGACGCGCCCGCTGTTCTTCGGTGAGGCCGATGCCGCTGTCCTTCACCATGCAGCGCAGGACGACGGTGTCTTCATTCTGCCGCTCGATTTCGACGTCGACGACGATTTCGCCCTTCTCCGTGAACTTGACGGCGTTGTTGACCAGATTGACGAAGATCTGCCCCAACCGGAGGGGGTCGCCAATCAACGCGTCCGGGACGTCCGGCCGGACGTTGAAAAAGAGCTCCAGCCCCTTCTCCTCGGCCTTGATGGCCACGATATTCGCAAGGTTGGAGAGCACCTCGTCGAGCGAGAAGGGGATGCGCTCCATCTCCATCTTTCCCGCTTCTATCTTGGAAAAATCGAGAATATCGTTGATGAGCCCCAGAAGAGTATGCGCGGCGGCCTGAATTTTAGAGACGTAGTCGTGCTGCTTCGCGGTCAGTTCGGTCTGGAGCGCGAGGTGACTCATGCCGATGATCGCGTTCATCGGCGTACGTATCTCGTGGCTCATGCGGGCCAGAAAATCGCTCTTCGCCTTGTTGGCCCCGTCCGCCTCCTTCCTTGCGGCGTCCAGATCCTCCATGATGTTGAGCATCGCCCTGCGCGCCTTGCCCAGCTCTTCGACCTGTTCCTGAAGCGTACGATTGGCGCTTTCGCGTTGTTCGAACGACGATTGGAGCTGGGCGGCCATGGAGTTGAATGCCTCCGCGAAATCCCCCAAAAAACTGACGCGCTGCTCGTAGTCGCCGCCCGAGATCTGCTGCGTCGTCCATGTAAGATGGCGCAAGCTCGCCTGCAGGCTCTTGATGGAGGAGGCGACGGCAAGTTTGCCGGAGGGAGGAGAAAAATCCAGTCGTCCCTTGGAAAGGGCGAAGACCGCCTCCGTCGCGGTCGCGTACTCCCCGAGGAACGCGTTGATGTACCCGTAGACTTGCTTCAGCTCGTCGTCGGGGTGTTCCGGCGGCAAGAAGAGCGGCTTCGGGGCGCCTCCCTTGAGGAGAAGAGAGAGCGCTTCGCTTATCTTATCGAGGGCGGCCGGATCGACGAGCAGCATGATTCATTCCGCGGACAGTTGATCGACGGTGAAGCGGCAGACGCGGTCTCCCGAGCACCAGCAATCCACTTCTTTCGCAGCGAACTTTCCACCGGCGTACTCGCCAAGCAGACCGCCGAGAAAGCCTTCGTCGTAGACGCAGACGGTTTCGTCGCACACGGGAAGGCCGGAGCAGTCCAAATCCTCCGCCACGGTCAGGACGAAACGCATCTTTTGCAGATCCGCTTCCTCGATCTGCAGAATGCCCACTTTCAACGTCTCCAGAAGTTCCTTGGTCCGCTTGACGAACGTGTTGAAATCCCACGATTTGTCGATGAACGCCTTGCAGAACTCGCGCCCCGCCATCTCGCCGGCCATGCGGAAAATGTCGTCGGCGGCCTCGACCCCGTACCGCTGGATCATGACGTCGCGGAGGGTGAACTGCATCAGTCGATAGACGCTCAGATCCATCTGGTTGCCGAGGTTCGGACGTCCTTCGCCGATGTCGCCGATCATCCCCCAGTGGAACATCTGCTCGCTTCTTTCTTCCTTGAACATGCCGATATCCTCCTCCGGAACGAATCTCTTCGGCGCACGCCGGCTACTCCACGATCTTGTACTTCGGGGCGTCTCCCCGCGCGACCAGAAAGTCGTTCACTTCCCGCTTGAGCCGTATCATGCGTTCCTCGCGCCCGACCACGAGGCGGTTGAAGCGCTCGAGCTCTTCGAGATTGGCGCGCACCTCCCGCTCGATCATCTTCCGCTCCGTGATGTCCTCCACGGTCGCGATCACGCCGGAGGAGCGCCTTCCGGATTCGAGCGGATTGAGCGCGGCGCGCATGTAGAATGTCCTGCCCCCCGTGACGGACGTAAACTCCCCTTCGTAGACGGAGGGCTCTCCCGCGAGCGCGGCCCCGATTCGTTCGCGCATCTCCGGCGTACTCAGGCGAAGGGCGTCGAAACCGATCAACGTCTCCCGCGTCGCGCCCATGATCTCTATATACCTCTGGTTGCAGTCCGTTATGACGCCCTCTCGGTCGAAGCGCGCCAACCCCAACGGCGATTTCTCGAAGATGACCCGGTGGCGCATCTCGCTCTCCCGCAGCGCGGCTTCCGCTTTTTTCGCCTCGGTGATATCCTCAAGAGTTGCGATGACGCCCGTGGGGTTCCTGCCCGGCTCGATCGGATTGAAGACGACCCGGAGATAGAGCGTCCTGCCTCCGTTGACCGAGGTGTATTCGTTCTCGTACACCGAAGGCTCTCCCTCCAGCGCGACGCGGATCTTTTCGCGCATCTCCGGCGAACTCCGGCGGGCCGTATTGAATCCTATCAGCTTCTCCCTCGTCGATCCCATAAGGTCGACGAACTTATCGTTGCAGTCCATGATTTCGCCGTCGTCGCCGAAGCGGATCATACCCAGCGGGGATTTTTCGAAGATGATCCTGTGCCGCTTTTCGCTCTCGCGTATCTGCGCCTCCTGCGTCTTGACGATTTCCGTGAGCACCGAGGAAAAGACGATGATCAGAATGACGCTCACGAGCCCCACGCCTATCGAGATCAGCAGCAGCATTTTTTGAATGGCGCGCGTCGCGCTCAACACGTCCTTCTCCCGGGCGACGGCGGCGAAGATCCATCCCGTTGCGTCGGACCGCACGCTGCTCAGAATATGCGTTTCGCCGTCGATCGTCGCACTGAAGAGCGCGTTCGGCCCGAACATCCGTTCGAATCCTTCTATACCAAGTTCGGAGGCGTTTTTCAAATCGCTCTCCGGAAACGCCAAATCCGTCAGCGCGATACCGGATGTATGAATCATCATGACCCGGCCGCTCTCCCCGATCACCTTTCTGGAGAGCAGTATCGCCAGCCTGCGCATGGAGATGTCGATCGCCACGACGCCGTGAGAAGCTCCGTCCATGTTCTTGAAACTCCGAACAAGTCGCACCACGATTTCCCCGGTGGACAACTCAAGATACGGCTCCATTTCGACGACTCTGCCCGCCGCGTGCATCCCCTTCGCGTACCACTGCTGCGCCCTGGGATCGAAGCCCGCCGCGACGTCCGCTTCGGGCCATTGCACATACCCCGCGTCCTCGGTCGCCATGCACACACGAAGCGTTCCAGGATGGTACATCGCATAGTGCTCGAACAGTTCGAAAATTCCCCGTTCAGCCCCTCCTACAACGGGAGATCCCGCAAGCTGATCGATGTCGTTGCGAACTACGTCGTAAAAAAACTCCGTCATCGCGGCGAGAGTGCTCATTTGCCACCGGGCGTGGCTCTCGAAACTCCGCAGTGATTCTTTCGCGGAATACATACTTGCCGCAAGACCGACGAGAAGAACGGAGACAAAAATGATACTCATAAATCCGGCATTCATTCTGAACTTGAGCGACGTGAACATCACGGAATCTCTCCTCCGGAATCGGAAGCTTTTAAAAAGAGGTAAAATAACCATAAAATTACACACCGGAATACATCATTCCATTATTTATTGAATAAACTTAACGATACGATATATTGTACCATTTGAGATTTTCAACATATTTCCATATTTCAAACGCATGATATCACAACAACTAGAGGCGAACAATACGAGTGAAAGGGCTCGCGCGAGAAATACCGGAGAGGAAAAACGCGCGGCCCCCCGCGATTTCTCGCCGAGGGGCCGCGTCTTGGTTTTACACCGAATGTTTGCTGAACTGGTCCCGAATGCCTTTTACGGCCGCCGCGAGGGCGTCGGGGTCGAGAACCATTTCCATCATGCTGATCTGCTCTTCCCAAGCGGCAGGATCGCATTCATTACGAATATCGCCGTCGAAGATATGGTACACGGGGAGTCCCAACGAGACTCCCGCGAGAGGGCCTGCATAGGTCGGATCGCCGTTGCTCACGGTCTCGGCGTAGATCTCCGCGCCTTCCGCGTCGGAGGAACCGAGGATGACGACAACGTTTTCAGCTCCGAACTTCTCGGCAGCGTCCTTGATACGCTGCTGATTCTGCAGGTCCATCGCTCCCGCGGCGGTTCAGACGAAGCACTCCGTCACGGAGAATTCGATGGAAGCGCCGCTCGCCTTCAGACATGCCTCCATGGCGGGTCCGGGGACGCCGTCCCGCTCACCGAGGAGAAGCAGTTTCTTGCCTGTCAGTTTGCCCATTTTTCCACCTCCTTTCTGCTTTACAGGGTACCGTCAAAAGGGGATTTCGTCCAGAGCCTTCCGATGGATGACGCCGTTTCGCGACGCGCCGTCGCGCTGGATACAAAGGCGGAGGAGGCGTCGTCGGACGCCGGAAGCGCCCGGAACGAACTCCTCCGCCTCACCGGGGGCGTATGAAGAATCAGTTCAGTTCGGTGAAGGTCGACTCGTCTTGTTTCAGCGCTTTCCACAGACACCAGCAGGCGACCACCATGATCACGGCGAAGGGGCCCGCAGCGGCGATGGAGGCGATCTGAAGCGACTGAAGCCCGCCGCTCATCAGCAGGACGAAGGCCAGCGCCGCCATCAGGACGCCCCAGATGCCCATGCGCACCTTCGGCGGGTTCATGTCGCCCTGGGTGGAATACATCGAGAGAACGAAGGTCGCCGAGTTGGCCGATGTGATGAAGAAGGTCGAAATCAGCGCCACCATGATGACCGACATGATCCCGCCCAGTGGGTAGTGGGTGTAGATCTCGAAGACGCCGATCGAGATGTCCGCGGCAACCTTCTCGGCGATCTTCGCCGCGCCGGTGAGTTCGAGGTTCAATCCTGAAGTCCCGAAGATGGCGAACCAGGTGAAGCTGCCGAGCGCGGGCACGACGAGCACGCCGGAGACGAATTCGCGGATGGTGCGGCCGCGGGAGATGCGGGCGATGAACGAGCCGACGAAGGGCGCCCACGCGATCCACCACGCCCAGTAGTAGAGCGTCCAGCCGCCGAGCCACCCCTTGTACTCTCCGCCGTAGGGGGCCATGTGGAAGCTCTGGTTCACCACGTTGGAGAGGTAGTCTCCGAGCCCCGTCATCAGGGATTCGATGATCGCCATGGTGGGGCCGATGAAGAAGAGCGAGACGCTCAGCAGGCATGCGAGGAAGAGGTTGACATTGGAGATGAGCTTGATTCCTTTCTCGATGCCGGTGACGGCCGTGCCGGTGTAGACAAGGGCGAGCACGGTGATGATGGCGAGCTGGAAGGTGACGTTCTGCGGCGCGTTGAAGAGGTACTTCAGGCCGCTGTTGATCTGGAGCGTGCCCAGGCCGAGCGACGTCGCCAGTCCGGCGATGGTGGCGAAGATGGCGAGAATGTCGATGGTCTTGCCGAGCATGCTCGCGTTCCCCTTCTTCCCGAGCACGGGAAGAAACATGCTGCTCATCAGTCCGGGCGCGCCCTTGCGATACTGGAAGAAGGCAAGGCAGAGCGCGATGACGGCGTACCCCGCCCACGGGTGGAGCCCCCAGTGGAAGAAGGTGGTCCGCAGCGCGTCCTCGGCGGCTTTCGCGCTTCCGGCGGCCGCGCCGAAGGGAGGCGTCATGAAGTGGTAGACGGGCTCGCCGACTCCGTAGAAGACCAGTCCGACGCCCATGCCGGCGGAGAAGAGCATGGCGAACCACGAGATGTTGCTGAACTCGGGCTTCGAACCCGGTTCGCCGAGACGGAGCTTCCCGAAGCGGCTCATGCAGAGGAGTATGGGGAAGAGCACGAAGATGTTCATAGCGAGCATGTACCCCCATCCGAAGTACTCGATGAGGACGTTGAAGAGCCCCTTGGCCGCCGCGTCGAAGCTCGCCGGGGAGAAAATCCCCCAAAACACCGTGGCGGCGGTGACGGCCATGGAGATAAAGAACACGGAATTATCTTTCTGGACTTGCATACTCGTCCCTCCTTCACTGATATCCGGGAGAGGAGGTCCTCCCCCGGACGGAAGCTAGATCTTCACCGGGAAGATGGTCTGCGCGTCGACGTCGGTTTCCAGCGCGTCGAGCGCCACGCCCGTCCTGTGGTAGCGGAGGGCCCATTCGTCGTCGGGGCGGAGCTGGGGGTTGCCGAGAGGGTACGGGACGGAGACGGTGGGGACCATCTTGTTGACGCCGACGGTCTTTGCGATATTGGTGAGGTTGCACATCACAACCACGGGGATGCCGCTGCGCTCTATCTCTTTCGCGATCGTTGCCCCGCAACGAGTGCAGGTTCCTCAGGTCGCGGTGAGGACGACGGCTTCGACGTTCCGCTCGTGGAGCAGCGCGGCGATCTCACGGCCCATGCGGGCGGCTTCGCCCTGCGTGGTGCCCGTACCGACGGTAGTGTAGAAGAACTCGTCCACCACGCCCAGCCTGCCCTCGCGCTGATAGGCGCGGATGGCGTCGAGCGGGACGACGACGTTGGGGTTCTTGTCGGCCTGCTCGGGGTCGTACCCGGCGTGGATGGTCTTGTACTCGGGCGCGGTGAAGCCTTGGTCGAGCGCCGAAATGTCGTACTTGCCCCACTTGGTGGCGGAGCACGACTGAATCCGGTCGGGGTTCTCGCGGGGGACGATGCCGCCGGAGGTGACCAGCGCGAGACGCACCTTCCGCAGGTCCTTCACCGCCGGAGCGACGGGGACGCGGTCGAGCGCGGGCATCGGCAGCTCGGTCCGGTACGGCTCGCCCTTCAGCTTGGCGATCATCATGTCGACCACGCGGTCGGCGGCCATGACCGGCTCCTGCCCGATGTCCTCAAGGAAGACTTCGTGGCGGATGCCGCGCGGGAAGTACCCCTCCATCGGCGCGGGGAGCAGCTTCTCGCTCCGCGCGATCTTGTCGGCGAAGGCGGCGAGCTTCTCCATGTCCTGCTTCATGAACGTGGCGCGGTTGCCGCCGCGGAAGATGTACATGTCTTTGTGGAACAGTTCGACGCCGGGGTTCTCCTCGTTCATCGAGGTGAGCACGGGGACGCCGTACTTCTCCTTCACGGCCTTGCAGATCTCTCCGCACGCCGCGCCGTAGCGTCCGGCGTTGAAGGCGGGGCCCGCGATGAAGACGTCGAACGCCTTGCCTTCGAGCATCCCCATGATCCGCTCCAAGGCCTCGTCGGTGCGCGACGCCATGAAGTTGTCGCCGCAGATGATCGTGTGCGTCACCTCGACGTCCTTGGCGAGGGTGTTGAATATCTGGGTGCACCCAACGGTTCCGGTGCGGATTTCGGGCTCGTAGTCGGCCATATCCTCGCCGCCCACCTGCCCGAAGAACTGGTTGATGTAATGAATCGCCTTGAGCATTCCGCTTCCTCCCTTTCTCATTTTATAAGTAGACGACCGGCGAACGCGCGCGAAGCGAGCAAGGAGCCGAGTCGGTCACTTAATGCGACATGCTTCTGGTCGCTAATAGTCCATGCAGGTCTTCACGGAGAAGCCGCTGATGTGGTCCGAGCAGAACATGCCGTTGTTCTCCATGACGAGCGAGCCGTCCGGATGCACGCACCCCTCCCAGCCTCCGGAGAGGCCGTCGCGGGCCATCGACTCCAGCTCGCCGAGGACGGTCTTCATCGGGGGCAGTTCGAAGTACTGCGAGACGTTCCCCGTCGAGACGAGGGCGTTGGCCGCCGGGTCGAGGGCCACCAGGGGCTGCGACCCGCCGTCGCGGCCGGTGCACTCGTTCGAGATGCCGACGGTCTTGACGCCGACCTTCTCCAGCTCGACGATGGTCTGGATGTAGTCCACGTCGGGGTTGCCGTACCCTTCTTCGGCGACGATCGCGCCGTCCGCGCCGAGGTTTTTGGCCATCTGCGCCACCATGTAGGCGGAGCGCTGTTTTTGGTCCATGGCGACGTTGAGGTTCGACATGACAAGGCCGAGGAAGTTGAGCGTCTTGCCGTGCTCCTTCATCAGGCGCTTCACGACGGGGTTGTTGCAGTGCTCGTAGGTGGACATCTTCGACGAGACGGGCATGAAGCTGCCTGAGATCAGCGCGCCGTCGAGAAGCTCGTTGGGGTGCATGAATGTGGGAAGCATGTGGTTGCCGTCCCAGCCGTAGACGAGAGTGTTGTACCCCATCGCCTCCATCTGCGTCTGCGGCTGCAGTACGTAGACCACGGAAGGAAGGCCCTGCACGGAGGCGTCGCGGCGGTTGACGGGTTCAAGCTCCCACGTTTCGATTTCCTCCGGTTCGAGGGCGGCGACGGCCTTGCCGACGTACTCGGCGAGACGGTGTCCGGCCCAACGGAGCGCGCGGTTCTTCTTCTGCTGCTCGTGCCGTTCGAACTCCTCGTCCGTATCGCCCACGAGGACGAGATTCTTCAGCGAGCCGAAGATGGTGTTCCGCCGGAAGGGGCCGGCCATGTCGATCAGGCCGTCCTGGAAGCTCCCCCAGTGCTTGCCGACCACGATCAGCGAGCAGTCCTTCAGCGCGTGCGTCCGCCCCTGCCCTGCGGGCATGACGGGGTTGGTCACGCCCGGGAACATTACGCCCCCGGAGACCTTGCAGCGCATCTCGATGGCCTCCTTCACGGGGACCATGCGGACCTCGTCTCCGGGGCATGCGATGTGCAGCTCAGCCTCGGTGATGTGGCTGTCCTCCTTCACCACCGCAAGGGCCTCTTCCTTGTTTATGGTCAGTACACCCTTGCTGTAGCCGGTCTTCTCGCCGAAGACCATCTCCTTCACAAAAAACTTTCCTATCTCCAGTTTCATAGGCTCACCCTCCCGGAATGGAATAGCATATTCCTCCGTTGAGTAGTCTAGGGGAAGGGGGGAGGGGCGCGCATCGTGCAAAGTATGATTGTGGAGTAGCAAAAAGTGTGAATTGCGAGGATAGCGAAGAGCGCGAGGGACGGGAAGTTACTGATGGAAAGCGATGCGGGCGAACTGCAGGATGGGTTTTCTTGCGAAAAAACGGCGCTCCCTCGCGAAGGAAGGAGCGCCGGAATTGCTGCGGACGAGACGAAAGAACTCTTCCGGACTCAGCGGGCGATGCCGGGACAGAAGCCCGCCCAGAGAATTCCCTTGGGGAGCAGGAGCGGAAGAAGCGCGTCGGGGCGACCGAGCGGAAGCGACGATATGCTCTCCACATGCTCCTGCGGCTGCATGTCCAGCTCGATCCCTTCGTCGGAACAGTTCACCGTGAACAGACCGTTGGCGAGGTTCAAAAACTCGCCGACCGCCGCCGAAGCCATCTCGTCGAACGAGTCGATTTCGAAGTTGGTGAAACGTCGCGCGAGGTCGACGAACACGTCGTCCTCGGCTGCGATGAAGACCGTCACCCGATGGTCGCCCTTCATGCGCTGGACGAATCCGCGCAGATGCTTGTACTGTTCCTCGGCCAGCGGATCGATCGCGGCGCCGGGGTCGATGAAGCGGATGACGCTTCTCATGAAGACGGTGGCCCAGCTCCTGACCGCGGCTTTGCCCGCTCCCGGCTGCCCGACGAGAATGGAGGAGACCACGCCCTCGACGTCGTTCGCCTTGACCGCTTCGTACCCCTCTTCGGAAAGGCCCGCGCTCTTGCGGTACTTTTCGAGCACGAGGAGGAAGCCGTCGTGCGACAGGATGCCGTCCTGAACAAGAATCTGCCCGAGGAGCACGTGTTCGTTCTTCTGGGCGGAGATGATGGATTCAAGCTGATCGACGGAGAGGTACCCCTTCTCGATGGCGAGTTCGCCGAAGCGGCGGTCCACCTTCTTCTGCGCTTCGTTGATCTCGACGACCTGGTCCGGGCTCATGTACCCCTGCGCGAGCGCGAGCATCCCTATAAGAGGACGCACTTCGCCGAGCCGCCCGAGGGCGCTCGAAAGAGCGCTGGGCGTCACGAAGCCCTCCTGAAGAAGAAACTGCCCGAAAAGCCTTGAGAACACTACTCCCACTCCCCTTCCAGAATACGGCGTATGAGTTTGAGCACGGCCTCGCGCTCGAACGGTTTTTGAATGAAATCCACCGCGCCCGAGTCGATAGCCGATTTTAAGTTCTTGCTGGTACCCGTGGACGAGGCCATGATCACTCGCGCCGAGGGGTCGTGCGCCCGTATTTCGGAAAGCGCCTGGATGCCTGTCTTCCCCGGCATGACGATATCCATGAAGACGATGTCCGGGCGGTGTTGGCGATACAGCTCCACCGCCTGATTCCCGTCGATGGCTTCGAAGACCGTTCCCACAGGGCTTTCGTTTAAAATATGACGCAGCATTTTCCGCACCACTGCGGAGTCGTCGCAGAGAAGCGCTGTGTATTTTTTTTCCACGGAAGAAGCCCTCCCTAGTATGGAGTTCTCTCATCCAAGAACTCTTTTCGAGAATTATAGCATGAAGCGCGCGGCGCAAGCAGACGGATGACGAAATTTATTCACTAAAAATTTGTCGAACATTACGCATATTTTCGCCCACATTTTCCCCGCTCACGTGTGCGAAACGCTCCCGAGGGCACTCCGGGAGCAGAAATGCGTATAAAAACCGAGCATTGACAAATGCAGGCGGGGGTATTAGCATCGTTTCTGAACCGTCTTGATTTCACAGTTTATGTCTAAATATAAAATATTTTGACTTTTTATCTGGGAGGCGATGGCGTGCGCAACGCGGTCTTTCTCGGACCTTCCGGCGGAGGCAAGTCGGAAATCTCCGTCAACATGGCGCTGCGCGCAGCCGAAGAGCGCGGCCCAGCCGTTCACTTCTTCGACATGGACCAGACGAAGCCGCTCTTCCGATCCCGGACCTGCCGCGATCTTCTGGAGCGCTCCGGCGTCGTCTTCCACTCGGGGACTGAATTCCTCGACTCCCCGGTCATCCCCGACGCCGTCGCCGACTTCCTGCGAAACCCCGACTGCCGCTGCATCCTCGACGTCGGCGGCAACCTCGCAGGAGCGAGGCCGCTCGGCCGGCTCGCCGCCCTTCGGGAAGCCGACTCCGCCGCATTCTACGTGATCAACGTCTACCGTCCCTTTTCCGACGAACAGAGCATCCGGGAGGACATGGAGCGCATCGTCGCCTCCGCCCGCATCCCCGCTCCGCGCGTGGTGAGCAATCCGAACCTGGGACGGGAGACGACGCTCGACGACGTCCTTGAAGGACACCGCAGGCTGCTTCCGATGCTGGAACGCCTCGGCGCCCCGCTCGACCGTCTCTGCGTCCGAATCCCCCTCCTCGAACGAATTCGCCCTCTTGTCGACTGCCCCGTCTCGGGGATCGCCCTCCACCTTGACGGAAGGGAGGTGAAACAACGGTGAAGATCACCATCAACGCCGAGTTCTGCAAGTCCTGCGGCCTCTGCGTCGATGTCTGTAAACGGGACGTACTGGCAGTCGGGCCGGCGACCAATTCCAAGGGGTACCGGGCGGTCGTCGCGGAGCACCCCGAACGCTGCGTCGCCTGCTCGGTATGCGCGGTCATCTGCCCGGAGGGCGCCATCGCGCTCAAGAAATGACGGGAACGGAAGCACGCTCCCCGCACCCCGCCACACGAAAGGATTGAGACTATGGAAAAGAAATTTCTGAAGGGAAACGAAGCCGTCGCCGAGGCTGCGATCCTCGCCGGATGCCGCTTCTTCGCGGGCTACCCGATCACGCCCCAGAACGAGATCCCGGAGTACATGGCGCGGCGGATGCCGCAGGTCGGCGGGGTCTTCCTGCAGGGAGAGAGCGAAACAGCCTCCGTCTGCATGATCTACGGCGCGGCGGCCATGGGAAAGCTGGCCATGACCTCCTCCTCGGGACCCGGGATCAGCCTGAAGGCCGAGGGGATCTCCACGCTCGCAGGAGCGCAGCTGCCAGCCGTCATCGTCAACGTGATGCGCGGAGGGCCCGGACTCGGCACCATCCAGGCCGCGCAGTCCGACTACCTCCACGCCACGAAGGCGATGGGGCACGGCGGATTCCGCGTGCTCGTCCTCGCGCCGAGCACGGTGCAGGAGGCCATAGACCTTACCTACAAGGCCTTCGGCCTCGCCGTGAAGTACCAGAACCCCGCGGTCGTCCTGATGGACGGGTGGATCGGCTCGATGATGGAGCCCGTGACGCTCCCCGAGGCGAAAGAGCCGGTGCGCAACAACTATACGGGGTGGGGAACGCGCTGTTTCAACCCCCAGGGGGTCGGCGTCGTGGACGTGGTCTCCTCATGCCTGTTGGAGCCCGACCGCCAGGAGCTGCTGAACATCCACTTCGGCGAGATGTACGAAACCTGGGCGCGCGACGAAGTCATGGTCGAGGAGTACATGCTCGCCGACGCGGAGTACGTGATCGTCGCCTACGGCACGGCTGCCCGCGCGGCCCGCACCGCGATCGGCTCTCTGCGCGAAAAGGGCGTGAAGGCGGGGATGCTTCGCCCTATCTCCCTCTACCCCTTTCCGTACGACGCGCTGAAGCGATTGGACCGGAACCGCGTCCGCTTCCTTCTGGATACGGAGATGACCCTGCCGGTCCAGATGAAGGACGATATCCGCCTCGGCGTGGCCGACGCCGTTCCCGTGCACTCCTGCGGGCGCTCCGGAGGCGTGGTGTTGACGAACGAAGACATCGAGGACGCGCTGCTGCGGATCGTCGAAGAGGAGGGAAAGTAGAATGGACGCGCTCTATGAACGCCCGAAGTCGTTGACCAACAGGGCGACCGGCTACTGTCCCGGCTGTCTGCACGGCGTGGCCACCCGCCTGATCGCGGAACTGATCGACGAGCTGGACGCGCGCGCCGACACCGTCGCGGTGCTTCCCGTCGGCTGCGGCACGCTGGGGATGTTCCACTTCAACACGGATGTCGTCGTCTCGCCGCACGGACGGACTCCCGCCGTTGCCACGGGCGTGAAGCGCTCCTGCCCCGAAAAACTCGTCTTCTCCTACCAGGGGGACGGCGACCTCGCCGCCATCGGGCTCGCGGAGATCATGCACGCCGCGAACCGGGGAGAGAACTTCACCGTGATCTTCATCAACAACGGCACCTACGGCATGACGGGCGGCCAGATGGCTCCGACGACGCTCGTCGGTCAGAAGTCGACCACGACGCCGGAGGGGCGCGACCCCGCCGGGACGGGCTACCCGATGACGATGTGCGAAATCCTGTCGCAGCTCCGCGCGCCGCGCTACATTGCGCGTTTTTCGCTCGACTGCCCGGCGAACATCGTTCAGGCGAAGAAGGGACTCCGGAAGTCCTTCGAGCTGCAGCGCGCGGGGAAGGGCTTCACCTTCGTCGAACTGCTCTCGAACTGTCCGACGAACTGGGGACTTTCGCCGCTTGAGTGCCTGGACTGGATGCGGGAGAACAGCATGAAGGCCTTCCCGCTTGGCGTCTTCAGGGACAGGGAGGACTGATCATGGAGAAGAAGATCACCATCGCGGGTTTCGGCGGCCAGGGGGTCATGGCCATCGGCCAGATGCTGGGGTACGCCTCCTGCAAAGCGGGCGGGAACGCGCTCTTCCTGCCGAAATACGGCCCGGAGCAGCGCGGCGGCACCGCGAACTGCACCGTCACCCTTTCCGACACGGAGATCGGCGCGCCGGAGTCGCGATACGTCGACACGCTGATCGCGCTGAACCAGCCGTCGCTGGAGCGTTTCCTCGGCGCAGTCCGTCCGGGGGGGCTCGTCCTGCTCAACAGCTCGCTCTGCCGCTGGACCGGAGGGCGGGAGGACGTGAAGCTCGCAGAAATTCCCGCCGACGACATCGCGCGCGAGATCGGCTCGCCGAAGGTGGCGAATATCGTCGTCATCGGCGCGTACATCGGACTGAGCGGCGTCCTCACCGAGCGGCGGATGCTCGACGCGATCGAGGAGAAGCTGGGAAAACGCCCCGAACTGCTCGAAATGAACCGGCTCGCGCTGAAGCGCGGAATGGAGTCGGCGACGCCGAGGACGTAGGACGACCTCCGGCACGGCGGACGGGGTCGCGGTTCGCCGCCGGGACGCTCTTTCCCGAAGCATGCAGTATAATGTTGCTTTGCGGTTACACCCGCGCAACGCTTTTGTTACGTCCGCGCCGTACACTCTGCGGGAGCGCCGCCGGCCTCCTGCCGATGAACCCGTCAGGGGCGAAGGCGGCGAAAACCCGCGAAACGCGGACCCACACGCAAGGAGGAGAACTGAATGAATCTGAAACGAATCGTAGTCTGCGCACTGGCGACGGCCCTCGTCGCATCGGGCGTCTTCGGGACGGCCTGCGCGGCGGAGACGGCCCCGCTCAAGGGGAGGATGACCCTGTACACGTCGCAGCCGGAACGCGACGTGACCAAGCTCATCGCGGCCTTCAACGAGCGCCATCCGGATGTCGCGGTGGACGTCTTCCGCTCGGGAACCGAGGAGGTCGTCAGCAAGGTCCGCGCGGAGCACGCAGTGCGGTCGGTGCTGGCGGACGTACTGCTCGTGGCCGACAGCGTGACCTTCGAGAGTCTCAAGGAGGACGGAATGCTCCTCCCCTACGACTCCCCCGAGACGACGGGCATCCCCGAGGAGTACCTGGACAAAGACCGCACCTATGCGGGAACGAAGATCATCAGCACGGGCATCATCTACAACACCTCGAAAGTGAAAGAACCTCCGGTCTCCTTCGCCGACCTGGCGAAAAGCGAGTACAAGGACGCCATCATCATGCCCAGCCCGCTCTACTCCGGCGCGGCCGCGTACAACCTCGGCGTGATGACCCGGACCGAAGGGCTCGGCTGGGAGTTCTACGATGCGCTGAAGGCGAACAACGTCCGCATCGAGAAGGGGAACGGCGCCATTCTCACCGCGGTGGTCGCGGGCGAGAAGGCCTGCGGACTCGTGGTCGACTTCATGACCGTCCGCTCGAAGCGCGACGGCGCGCCGGTGGAGTTCGTCTACCCGCTCGAAGGATCCCCGGCGGTCACCGAGCCGATCGGCATCCTGAAGACGACGGAAGTCCCCGAGCTGGCGAAGGCCTTCGTCGACTTCGTCCTCTCGGCCGAGGGGCAGAAGGTGGCGGCGGAGATGGGGTACACTCCCGTCAAGGACGGGGTCGAGGCCCCCGAAGGACTGAAATCGGTGCGCGAGATCAAGAGCATGGTCTACGACATCGCCGTGCTGAAAGAGGCGCGTGAGGCCGAAAAAGCGCGATTCAGCGCGATGTTCCAGTAGAAACCGGGGAGAACGGTGCACGTACGGCACTTCGCACGCACTTTCGGAAGCCGCGCTCTGAAGGCAGCCTTCTACGGCGCGGTCTTCCTCTTTTTCATCGCGCCGCTGCTTCGCCTGCTGCTGATGAGCTTCGCCGGGGAGGCCGGGTACGACGCGTCGCACTACGTCCGCCTCCTCGCCGAGGAGCGGACGCGGCTGGCCATCGGGAACACGGCGATCATCGGGACGAGCGCCACGGCCTTCTCCGTACTCTTCGGCGGGGGATTCGCGTTCCTCGTCGCCTACGCGAACCTGAAACGACGGCGGCTCGCCGAGGTGCTGATCCTGCTCCCCTTCATCATCCCCTCGTACATCATCACGCTCTCCTGGACGGGGCTGCTCTCGGGGAACGGCGCGATCAACACGTGGCTGACCTCCGCGGGGCTCCCCGCGATCAACCTCTACTCGATGGGCGGCATCATCTTCGTCCACGGCATGTGCGCGACGCCCATCGTCTACATGATCGTGAAGGCCATGCTGCGGCGCATCCCGGTCGACCTTGAATGGGCCTCGATGGCCGCGGGGTACACGCGCCGCCAGACCATGCTCCGGATCAACCTCGCGCTCGCCGCGCCCGCCGTGGCGAGCGGCGCGATGCTCTCCTTCCTGGCCACCATCGACAACTTCTCCATCCCGGCCTTCCTCGGCATCTCCTCGGGCATACCGGTGCTGAGCACCTACATCTACGAGAAGGCGATCGGCTTCGGCCCCTCCTCCTTCTCCGACGCGGCGGTGCTCTCGGTGCTGCTCTCCCTCCTCGCCATCGGCGGCACGCTCCTCGAAGGCTTCTTCGTCAAGCGGAGCCCCGGACTGGAGAGCGTCGGAGAGGACGCCTCGACGCGCATCGAGCTGACGCCGAAGGTCCGCGCCGCGGTCGAGTGGTCGCTGCTGGGCGGGCTCTTCGCGTTCAACATCGTCCCGCTGCTCTTCATGGCGCTCAGCGCGATGCAGAAGCGGTACGGCCTGGGATACGCGGCGGACAACCTCACGATGGCGAATTTCCGCGACCTGCTGACCAACGCGGGAGTGCTCCGCGCCGTGCGGAACAGCCTGCTGCTCGCCTCCGTGACATGCGCCGTCTGCATCCTCGTCGGGACGGCGGCCGCCTACCTGAAGGTCCGCAAGAAGAGCGGCGCGGTGAAGGTGCTGGAGAAGAGCGCCTCCCTCGCGTACGCCATCCCCGGCATCGTGCTGGCGCTCTCGATGATCTTCCACTGGGTGGAGCCGATTCCGGGGGTGCGCCCGCGCATCTACGGGACCATCGGCATCCTGGCGGTCGCCTACGTCACCCGCTACCTCGTGCTCCAGATCAAGGGGAGCGTGAACGCGATGCTCACCGTGGAGCCCGCGCTCGAGGAGGCGGCCAGAGCGGGAGGAAGCGGCGCGTTCGCCGTCTGGCTGAAGATCCTCGTCCCGCTGCTGGCCAAACCCGTGCTGGCGAGCGCGTTTCTCGTCTTCATCCCGGCGATGACGGAGCTGACGCTCTCCTCCATTCTTTCGGCGGCGGGGACGAAGACCATCGGACTGACCGTCTTCAACTTCCAGCAGGCGGGCGACTACAGCCTCGCGGCGGCGATGTCCGCCGTCGTCGTGCTTATCGTGCTGGGGGGCTACGGCGCCGCGCTGGCATACAAAAAACTTTTCGAGCGGCAAAAGGAGAAAAAGAATGAAACGACTGAAGCTGGAGCGCGTATCCCACTGGTTCGGCCGGACGCGGGCGCTCGATGACATACGACTCGAAATAGGAGCGTCCGAGTTCGTCGCGGTCCTCGGCCCGAGCGGCTGCGGTAAGACAACCCTTCTCCGCATACTCGGCGGCTTCCTCCGGCCGACGGAGGGCACGGTGACCTTCGGCGACGACGTCTACTCATCGCCCCTCGTCCACGTGCCCGTGGAGCGGCGCGATCTCGGCATGGTCTTTCAGTCGTTCGCGCTCTGGCCGCACATGACGGTGCGCCGCCACGTCGAGTTTCCGCTGAAGAGCCCCCGCCACAAGGGGACGAGCGAACGGGAGAAGCGGGAAGCGGTGGAACGAACTCTGGAAGCGACGGGGCTGACGTCGTTGCAGCACCGCCTTCCGGGGGAGCTCTCCGGAGGGCAGCGGCAGCGCGTCTCCCTGGCCCGCGCGATCGTCTCCAAGCCCTCCATCCTGCTGATGGACGAGCCGCTGAGCGCCCTCGACCAGGAGCTGCGGATCGAGATGCGCCGCGAGATCCAGGACATCCACAGGCTCACCGGGGCGACCATCGTCTACGTCACCCACGACCAAGGGGAAGCGCTCGCGATGGCCGACCGGCTCGTCATCATGAAGGACGGCTGCATCGAACAGGCGGGAACGCCGAAGGAGGTCTACCTCCATCCGAGGACGCCCTTCGCCGCCGGATTCGTCAGCAAGTGCAACTTCGTCAAGGGATCCTGGACGGAAGACCGTTTCGCCGTGCAAGAGGACCCGTCGCTGCTCTTCGACGGCGCGGGAGTCGCGGAGGTCTTCCGCGGAATGAACGTCTACCCCGTCCGCCCCGAGCAGTTCCGCATCGCCGCCCGAGGACGGGGGTTGGAGGGGAAGATCGCCAACAAGCAGTACAACGGCCGGGAGATTCACTACGCGGTACGCTGCCAGGGGAGCATCTTCACCGTCTACGCCGACGCCTTCGAGGACTACCGCCCCGGAGACTCCGTCCGCCTCGCCTTCGAGGGAACCGTCCGGGACGATCGGGAGGACGGACTGGACAGGGAGGCCTTCATGGTGTACAACAGACCGGCGCACACGGACCAAGCCGCCGGGGAGCGAGCGCCCCTCCCGATTTCGGGAGCGACCGCCGAAACGCCCCGGCTTGGAGAACAATGAAAAAGGGAGATCACATGAAACCGCTTTTTGACCTGCACACCCACACACTGGCCAGCGGGCACGCCTACAGCACGCTGAAGGAGAACATCGAAGCCGCGAGCGAACGGGGACTCGCCGCGATGGGCTTTTCCGAGCACGCCCCTTCGATGCCCGGCGCGCCCGACCCGATGTACTTCATGAACTTCAAAATCATCCCCGATACCATCCTGGGAGTCCGCATCTATCGCGGCATCGAAGCCGACATTCTCGACTTCAACGGCGCCGTCGACGTGGACGCGGCGATGGCCGCACGCTTGGACTACGTCATCGCCAGCCTCCACCCCCCCATCATCTCGTCGGGGACGAGAGAGGAGAACACCCGCGCCCTCGTCGGCGCGATGCGACACCCCTTCGTCACCATCATCGGTCACCCGGACGACGACCGCTACCCGCTCGACTACACGGAACTCGCCGCCGCGGCCGCGAGAGAGCGTGTCGCGCTGGAGCTGAACAACTCCAGCTTCCGCCCGAGCACGGGACGGGTGAACGGACGGAAGAACGCAGTCAGCCTGCTGAACGCCTGCCGCGTCCACGACGCCCGCGTCGTCATGAACAGCGACTCCCACATCGCGTTCGACGTCGGCGACCTCTCGCTCTGCGAAGAGCTGATCGAGGAGACGAACTTCCCCCGCGAACTCGTGCTGAACTACACTCTGGAAGGCCTGGAATACGTGCTCAAGGAGGGCGTCTCGCTCCCCGACTGCGAAAAGCTCCTCTGCGCGTCGGGGAAATAAACCGCGCCACTCGCTGCAAGCGGGTACGACGCATCTCGGGTCGGGGGGACAGGCTCCGCTTCAAGAATCGAAGAAAGCCGCCGTTTTCGTTCTTGAAAAAACAGCGGCTTTCACTTTTTTCTGGTTTGAGCCAACGGAGCGCTCGATGAAGTTCGAGCTGTCATTGAAGCGAGGACTGCGCGGCGAGCCGGCGGACGCGTTCCTCCGAAAGTTCGGCAAGTTTGGCGATGAGCGCCACATCCATTCCGTGCTCCAGCATGCGGAGCGCCGTACGCTCGCGCCCTCTCTCTTCGCCCCTCTTTTCGCCTCTCTCTTCGCCTTTTTTGATCCATCCGTCGGCCCAGTTACAGGGCATGCTCGTTTCTCCTCAGTGAGGCGAGGACTGCGCGGCGAGCTGGCGGACGCGCTCCTCCGAAAGTTCGGCAAGCTTGGCGATGAGGGCCACATCCATTCCGTGCTCCAGCATGCGGAGCGCCGTACGCTCGCGCCCTCTCTCTTCGCCTCTCTCTTCGCCTTCTTTGATCCACCCGTCGGCCCAGTTGCGCGTTCCTTCGGCTATCATTCTCTCCACCTCCACCAGGTCCTCCACATCGGGAAAATTCCTTCTGCGGGTCTTCTTCGGCAGCAGCGCGTTCCGCACGAAAACCGCGAACGAGCGCCTCAGATGCCTGTGTTCCTCTCCATCCAGCACGCCGCCGAGCGACCGCACTATCTCCAGCAGGTGATCGGGCGTCCTGCTGTTCTCCATGCGAAAAAGAAACGCCGCCAGATTCTTCGACTGCGCGAGCCGCTCCTCGCTGTATGCGCTCTCGTCGAGAAGCAGATAGCGCAAATGCGGAGCATAGCGCCCGAGAACCGACGAAGCCGGGTGCAGCATCTCCTCCAAAGAGAGGGGGACGGTCCATCTCCCCTCTCCCGAATAGAGCACGATCGGCAGCACCGGAGGGAAAAAACCGTCGACGATCTCGTTCCGTTTGACGATATCGCCGTAGAGCAGACCGATATACGCCATAAGCCGTCCGGCGATCCACCGGTCCGGCGAGGACTGGAACTCGACGATCAGACAGAGATAGACCATTCTCCCTCTGAAGCTCACCCTCCAGATAATATCGTCGAACCGCTCCCGCAAATCGTCGGTCACGAAGGAATCATGCACCCTGTCCAGCGTATCCAAATCCAGACCGTCGACCCACTCCTCCGTGACGAATTCAAGGAGAAGGTCGCGCATCATCTCTTTATTCGAAAAGAGAAGCTTGTATCCTCTGTCGTGAGTTCCCATACGAACATTATAGAATCGGCGGCAGGAATCCGCAAGCGAAGGGAAACGCGCATTTAAATGGATACGGGCTCTTTGATGTCCAGCTTCTCCTTCAGGGCCTCCCGGAGAATGAAGGAGATGTTGTCGTCTTCATAAAACGGTATTCCGCATCCGGAGCACGTGCGTGCCGAATTCAGGAACAACGGGTATAATCGGGACGGATAAACTTCGGGGAGGCGTTCTTCATATGCACACCGACACCACGTTTTTCACCAACGAGCCCGGCAACACGCTTCTTGACCGCTTCAAGAGGTCGCTCGCCCACTTCCGCACCTTTGATTGCCTCGTCGGATACTTCCGGCTCAGCGGATTTCACGAACTGTACCCCTCCCTTGAAAACGTTCACAAGATACGCATCCTCGTGGGGATCGACGCGGACGGTTCGTCGTATCGCCTTGTTCAGCTCGCTCGCGGTAGAGAGCAGTATCATTTCTCTTATGACGACGCTGCGGAAAGCGCCTTCGAGGCCTCGAAAAAAGAACTGGACTCCTCCGAAGACTCTTTGCGGCTCGAAACCGGCATCCGAAAATTCATCGAGTTTCTCGTCTCCGATTCCCCTCGAAAAGAAGAGGATCTGGCAGCGGGCAACAACGGGAAAAAGATGGAGATCCGCGCGTACCCCCACTCTCCTCTCCACGCAAAACTCTACATCGGCAAGTTCGGAGACGACGCGTTGGACTACGGGCGGGTCATAACAGGCTCCAGCAACTTCTCCGAGAGCGGTCTCTCCGGCAACCTCGAATTCAACGTCGAGTTGAAGGAAAGCAGGGACGTACGCTTCGCCGAAGAACGTTTCGATGCTCTTTGGAAGGATTCAGTGGACCTTTCCGATCGGTTTGTGGCCGACCTTGAGAAAAAAACCTGGCTGAACGACGCCGTCTCCCCGTGGTTCCTGTACATGAAAATGCTGTACGAGTATTTCAAAGACGATCTTTCTCTGGACGACGACCTTGTTTTCGACCTGCCGGACGGTTTTATGGATCTTGAATTCCAGCGTCAGGCCGTCGCTTCCGCGCTGAAAATTCTGAACGACTACGGCGGCGTCTTCCTGGCCGACGTGGTGGGACTGGGAAAGACCTTCATGGCGGCGCTTCTGGCGAAGAACCTCGACGGCTGGAAACTCGTACTTTGCCCTCCGACGCTGACAGCCTATTGGGAGGAGACCTTCCGCGATTTCGGCATCAGGCGCTGCAGGGTGGAATCGATCGGCAAGCTGGAATCTCTGGTCGAGGAAGGAACGGAGAAATTCTCCTTCGTCTTCGTCGACGAAGCCCATCGTTTCCGGAACGAGTACACGCAGGGGTTTGAAAAACTCCATCAACTGTGCAGAAACAAGAAAATCATCCTGATTTCCGCGACGCCTCTGAACAACAAATACCGGGACATATTCAACCTTTTGAAGCTCTTTCAATCCCCAAAGAATTCCGCCATCCCCGGTCTCCCCGATCTTGAGGGATTCTTCTCCGCTCTTGAAAAGAAACTCTCGCCTCTGGACAGAAGAACGCCGGCCTACGCGCAGGCCCTCTCCAAAGGAGCGGAGGAGATTCGCGACAAGGTGCTCCGTCACGTGATGGTGCGCCGCACCCGGCGCGAAATTACCAGGTACTACGCCGACGACATGAAGAAACAGGGCCTGGTCTTTCCACGTCTCGAAGCGCCCCATAGAATCTATTACCGTCTCGACGGCGAACTCGGAGAGATCTTCGACCTCACCATCGAGCGCATCCGACAGTTTTCCTATGCCCGGTACGTTCCGCTCCGCTACCTCGGAGAGAGCGACGGCTCCGTCTCCGAGTTCGAGCTGCAACAGCAGCTCAACATCGGCGGCTTCATGAAGACCATCCTTGTGAAGCGCCTTGAAAGCAGCTTTCACGCCTTCCGCCTCACCGTCGGAAGGTTTGTCCGATCATACGAGAGATTCATCGCGCTCTTTGAACAGGGGAAAGTCCTTCTGGGAAAAAACGTGGACGTTTTCCAGCTCGTCCACGAAGACGAAGACGAGCTTCTCCGGCGGATCGAGAGCGGAGAGGTCCGCGAGTTCCCCGCGAGCGCCTTCCGCCCGGAATTTGCGCGCGATCTGGAAAGCGATCTCTTTCTGCTGCGCTCCATCGTCTCTCTCTGGGAGCGCGTCGGACAGGACCCCAAACTCGACGCGCTCTTCGAGGCGCTCGACACGGGAGAGCGCCTGTCGGAAGGGAAGATGATTCTCTTCACCGAATCGCACGAAACGGGCGAGTATCTCTTTCAGCGGCTGGAAGAGCGTTCGCCCGGCGAAGTCCTCTTCTTCAGCTCGCACGGAGGCCGCGTCGGCGGACGCTCTTTGCGTCCGGAAGACGCCCGGCGCGCCATCCGGGAGAGTTTCGATCCCAAAGAGGAAGGAGGTCCGCTCCGCTTCCTGATCGCCACCGACGTTCTTTCGGAGGGAGTCAATCTGCACCGCGCCTCGACGGTGGTGAACTACGATCTTCCGTGGAACCCCGTGCGCGTTCTGCAGCGGGTTGGACGGATCAACCGCATAGGCGCCCGCGAAACGGTCCGCATCGTCAACTTCTTCCCGACCGACCGCTCCGAGGACGTTCTCGGCCTCGAAGCCGCCGTGAAGAGCAAGTTGCAGGCCTTTCACGACACACTGGGAGAGGACGCGAAGTACCTCGGCGAAGAGGAAGAGACCGGAGGCTTCGAACTCTTCGGCGACCGGCTCTACCGCAAACTCGTTTCAACGGAGACGTTCGAGGGAGAAACCGAGGAGCGCTCCGAACTGGAATACCTCTCTCTCCTCCGCACTCTCCGCGACCAGAGTCCGGAGACGTTTGCACAGCTCGGAACCATTCCTCGGAAGGTCCGCTCCGGACGCCGCTCGCCGCGGAACGGAAACGCTCTGCTCACCTTCTTCCGGCAGGGCGGACTGAAAAAGTTCTTCCTTTGCGACGAAAAGGGGGACGCGGCGCGCGAACTCCCCTTCCTCGACGCGGCGGATCTCTTCGCGTGCCCAAAGGACGAGCCGCGCGTCTCCCCCCGCCTGGAGGCGTACTACGGCATGCTGGCCAGGAACAAGGAGGCTTTCGACGCGGCGGCCTCGCCCGACCGCTACGCCGTTTCCCCCTCCCGCAAGAGCAACGCCAACGAAACGTGGCTTCTGCGCTATCTGAAAACGCTCAAATCCGCTCCGGCGACCGGAGACGACGAACGATTCCTCGAACTGCTGCGCGTACGCCTCTCCGAAGGGGCGATTCCGGCTCGCCGCACGCAGCGCGCTCGTTCGCTTCTCGGGCGCGCCGACGATCCTCGCAAAGCGCTTGAAATACTGCGTCGGGAGATACCCGAGGAGTACCTCGCCGAAACGGAGCGCGAGGACGCGCCCCGCTCCGCCGGGACGAGGGAGATCATTCTCTCCGCGTGGCTGGAAGGAGACGACGCCCGATGAACGAACGCGAAGCCCGGCTGCTCGTTCAAAAAACCTTCGGCGCGCCCTTCGACGGAGCCGCCTTCAGCGCCTTCTCGCGCAATCTCCTTCGGAATATGGACGAGAGCAACCTCTGGAAGAGAGGGGGCAACCTCATCCCCGACGCATACGCCGCGCACATAGCCTCCTACTCTCTGACCGGACGGTACCGGGCGGGCGGAGACGATCTGGCCGTGCTCGTCGTTCGGCTGAAGAAAGGGGAAACTCTGGAACGAGCCCGTACGACGCAACGCAACTTCGTCGCATGGTACCTCTCCGACAAAGGAAAGGACGCGGCGCTCGTCGCCTTCGTCCCCCCGGAGGGCGACGAATGGCGCTTCTCGTTCATCAGGCTGGAGTTCGCTCTTGCGAAAACCGTGAGCGGGGCGGTGCGCATCGAGCAGAAGCTCACCCCGGCGAGGCGCAGCTCCTTCCTCGTGGGAGCGGCCGAGCCCCACCGCACCGCGGAGACGCAGCTCTTGAACTGCCTGCTCGCCAACTCCCCGCTCGCTCTGGACGACATCGAACGCGCCTTCAGCGTGGAAGCTGTGACCGAGAGTTTTTTCAGAGAGTATGCGACGCTCTTCGCAGAAACCGTCTCCGAGGTGGAAAAAGCTCTGCGCGGAAACGAAACCGCCGCGAAGATCTTCGACGAACGCTTCATCCACCCCCGCCACTTCGCGCAGAAGCTGCTCAGCCAGATCGTCTTTCTTTACTTTGTCCAGAAGAAAGGGTGGCTCGGCGTTCCGCGAGGGGGAAAGTGGGGCGAAGGAGATCCCGACTTCCTCGCAAGCATGTTCGCACGGTCGCGAACGGATTTTTACCGCGAGGTTCTGGAGCCGCTCTTTTACGACGCCCTCGCCACGGACAGGGACGACGGATGGTACGCCCCTTTCGGCTGCCGCGTTCCCTTCCTCAACGGCGGGCTCTTCGAACCGTTGAACGGACATCCGTGGAGGGAAGCGGCGCTCCGTCTGCCGGACGCTCTTTTCGGCAGGATCTTCGGCGTCTTCAACGCGTATAACTTCACTATCCGCGAGGACGAACCGCTGGAAAAAGACATCGCCGTGGACCCCGAAATGCTCGGCAAAGTCTTCGAGAGCCTGCTCGACATCGACTCGCGAAAAGAGAAGGGGGCCTTCTACACCCCCTCCGACATCGTCCACTACATCTGCGTCGGGACGGTCGCGCGTTTTCTGGCGAAGGAGTGCTCCATACCGGAGGAGGACGTCGCGCACTTCTTCCGGTTCGGAGAAACCTTGGCCGAACAGGAGGTCCAGAGGGCATCCAGAGAACGCGATACGGAGACCTACCGCTGGAACCTCCCCGAATCCGTCCGCACGAACGCCCGCGCACTCGACGAAGCGCTCGCGCGCCTGACGGTCTGCGACCCGGCGGTCGGCTCGGGGGCCTTCCTCGTAGGAATGCTCCAGGTCGTCGCGGGCGCGAGGAAAACGCTGGGCGCCTATCTTCGGGAGGGAGCGCGCTCCGCATGGGACTTGAAAAGGGAGTGCATCCGCTCCTCCCTCTACGGCGTCGACCTCGAACCAGCCGCCGTGGACATCGCCAAACTGCGCCTCTGGCTCTCCCTGCTGGTGGACGAAGAGGGAAACGAACGGATCGAACCGCTTCCCAACCTCGACTACAACATCCTGCAGGGGAACAGTCTCGTCGAATCCCCCGGCGACGTCGACCTCTCCGACTTCGGAGACGCCCTCCTGGGCGATCCGGAGGAAGAAGCGCTCTTCCGGCGGCTGAACGAGCGCAGAGCGGCCTTCTTCGACGCGACCCTCGGCAGCGAGAAGGAACGGCGCAGACGGGAACTGGAAGACGCCATACTCGCCATACCGAAGGAGCGCCTCCTGCGGAAACGGCGCTTCTATGAGAGCGAACGGGAGAAAGACCTTCGCGCCGCAGGCGGCGTACCGGCCATCGTCGCCGAGATCGAATCGCGCTCCGCAGCTCTCTTCGAGGGCATTACGAAGCAGGAGGAGGAACTGGCCCGGGCGCTCGGCGCGGAAAACAGGCGGACCTTCTTCCCTTGGCGCCTCTACTTCGCCGACGTCTTCCACCGCGACGGACGCGCCGGGGAGGGCGGGTTCCGCATCGTCGTCGAAAACCCGCCCTACGTCCGGCAGGAGGGGCTGAAGGAGATGAAGAAACGCCTGAAGGAGTATGCCGTCTTCAAAGGAACGGCCGACCTCTTCGTCTACTTCGTCGAAAAGAGCTGGAGCATTCTCGCGCCCGGCGGGCAGATAGGGATGATCGTCTCGAACAAGTGGATGCGGGCCGACTACGGCGCGCCGCTCCGCGGTTTTCTGGCCGGGCGGAAGATCCACGAGCTGATCGACTTCGGAGACCTCCCGGTCTTCAGCAAAAAGGTGATCGCCTACCCCTGCATCCTTATGGGAGAGAACTCCCCCTCGGACGGACGGCTCGACGCCGCGACGCTGAAGACGCTCGACTACGCCTCGCTCGCGGAACATCTGGCGTCGGAAAGCTTCGAGGTGAGGACGGACGATCTCTTCGCGGAGGCGTGGGTGCTCGCCCCTTCGCCGGTGCTCCGGCTGCTGCGGAAGGTACGCGGGCGCGGCGTTCCGCTGGGCGAGTACGTGGAGGGGAAAATATTCTACGGAATCAAAACCGGCCTGAACGAAGCCTTCGTGATCGACGAAGCGACGAAGGAGCGCCTCCTGGCGGAGGATCCGGGGAGCGCCGAACTGATCAAGCCGTTTTTGGCGGGTGACGAAATCAGCGGTACGCTGCACCGCACGCGACGCACTCCCTTGTGTGCATACGGAACGGCTTTACCCGCGAGCGCTCGATGGGGGCGAAGGAGCCGTGGACGTGGCTGCAGGAGCGCTACCCGGCAGTGGCGGCGCACCTTGCGCCGTTCGAGGCGAAAGCAAGGAAGAGGGCCGATCAGGGGGAGTACTGGTGGGAGCTGCGCTCCTGCGCGTACTACGACGAGTTCGAGAAGGGGAAGATTCTGTTTCCAGATATCGCGGAAAAGGGAAGTTTCACGATGGATGCGGCAGGACGCTTCTATTGCGCAAACACAGGATACTTCATCCCTTCGGACAAGCCTTATCTTTGCGGCATTCTGAACTCGCGGCTGCTGAACTTTCTCTACCGCTTCTTCTTGGCTGTATACAGGGGAAACTACTACCGCTTTTTTACACAGTACCTTGAAACGCTTCCGATCCCTGTGGATACGAGCGAGCCGAACATCGTCTCCGCTGAAAAGGCCGCGGAAGGGGCGATACTTCAGCTGCGCCTCCACGAGTCGCTCCGCGCCTGCGTCGATCCTGCGGAAAAGGCGGCCCTGCGACAGCGCATCGCGAAAGCGGACGAAGAAATCGACGCCGCCGTCTACGCCCTCTACGGTCTCTCCGCGGACGAAATCGCGCTGGTGGAGCGCACCGTCCCTTGCTCTCCTCCGGAGAGGCGTTCCGCGCCGGCGGATTTTGTACACTCTCCGCGAGGAGACGAGCCCGCGCAATCGGCCGAGGTCGACGAGTAGACCGCCGATGGGGGCGGTTGCCGCGGAGCAAGAGACGAGAGAACGGCTCGAGCCGCTCACACGCCGAGTCGTTCTTTCAGCGCATCCTGAAGGGCGCCGGAGAAATTGATATTCGCCTCTATCCCCAGCTTGTTGAGCCAGTTGGGGATGGTGACGCTCTTTGTGATACTCTTATTCGCCTCTTCCTCCCGAACGATATCCATGCGGACCGTTACGAGCACGACAGCCTCTCTTTTTTTCACGGCCAGCTTGTCGAAGGGGGTGGGCGCAGAAACAACGTCGCCGTCCTGTTCCGAGTAGTACAAGAATCCTTCGAGGGCCTCCTTGGCTCTGGAGATCGCCTCTTCTTCGGTTTTCCCGAAGGTGACGCAGCCGGGAAGATCCGGGAACTCGACCGAAACAGTACTTCCGTTTCGAGAGAAGATTGCCGGATACGTACGAACATCTTTGCCCCCTCTGTTAGGCATGGGCTTTCCTCCTTTCCATACGGTCTATCTATTTTTTGGTTGTTGCGGCGCTCACACCCGCCATTTTGAAGATCGTCCTCGTTACCTTCGGGTCTACATCTTTCTCGGGATGAGGTACCGTAATCTTGCCGCTTTTCTCTTCGTGCTTGAAGTAATGGTGGTCTCCCCTGATGCCTATCAGACGCCATCCGTCTTCTTCAAGAATCTTGATAATCTCCCTGCTGCTGTAGCTTTTCATCGCCCTCCTCCCTTCCGCGTTTTCATTATAACACATGTTCGAACACATGTTTTTAGACAAAAAAGAGAGGGCGGGGACCGGAGTCCTCGCCCTCTCTTGTCGCAGCGCTGCTTTCGGGAGGCGCGCTGTTTTTTCGCTTACTTCTGGAGCTTTTCGATCATGTCGAGCTTTGTCTTCATCCGCCAGCCGGAGAGAGCGTCGCGCAGCTCCACGCGCTTCTTGTACAGCTCCTCGATCTTGGCGCGGTCGATCGGCTTCTTCTGCATCTCGGCGTGCATGTCGATGGAAAGCTTCTGCATCTCGGTCTGCTTGTCGCGGATCTCCTGCGGAATCTCGACGTTCGCCCACACGCTCATCATGCCTCGTCCGCCCGTGGTCTTGCCGCCCATACGCTGGTTGCCAACCATTCCGCCCCGTCCGTTCGCAGTGCGTCCGGCCATGCCTCTTCCCATCATCGGAACCGCCGCGCCGCCGGTTGCGCCGGGAGCGGCCATGCCTCTCATCATCACGGGCGCCGTCGTCCCGGCAGTTCCGGGAGCAACCATGCCTCTTCCGCCCCGTCCGCCCCAAGCGAACGCTCCGCTTGCCGCTACCAGCACCAGAACCGCCACCAACGCGAATATCGTCGTCTTTTTCATCAGTGAACCCCGCCTTTCAAAAGTGTGTGTTGATGTGACGGGTACAGGATACCCCGGCGCGGCAGGACGCGCATGGTCCGAACTACCGCTCTCCCGACTGTAACAAGTTACAATTTCCGAAGGCGTCCGAAGAGCGTATTCTTTCCTCGTCCAACCCGAAAAACGGCTATACTATAGGGAGAGAATCTCCCCGCCGCGCCACGCACCGCCGAACGCGGCTTTTTTGAAAGGAGGACGCCGAGATGCTGCGAATTCTGCTCGCCGACGATCATCCGTTGACGCGCTCCGGCCTCGCCGCCTGGCTCGAAGAGGAGGAAGGCGTCGAACTCGTCGGGCAGGCCGCGGACGGAGAGTCCGCGTGGACGATGCTGCTTGAAACGCACCCGGATCTTGCGCTGCTCGATATCGAGATGCCCAACGGCAGCGGCATCGAGATCGCCGAACGTATCATGAAGCGGAAACTGCCGACCAACGTCCTCATGCTCACCGCCTACAGCGCCCAGCAGTACGTGATGGCCTCGGTGCGCGCCGGAGCCAAGGGGTTCATCCTGAAGTCCGCCCCGTTCGACCGGCTGCGTCAGGCCATCGAGGACACGTCGCGCGGCATCTTCTACCTCGACCCCTCCGTCTCGCTGGTCTCGGACGAGGCTCCCTCCGAAGAGCTCTCCGACCGGGAGAAGGAGGTGCTCATCCTCACGGCGCAGGGACTCCCCTCCTCCGAGACGGCGCGCCTGCTCTCCATCACCAAGCGGACCGTGGCGGCCCACCTGACCTCCATCTACGCGAAGCTGGGGGCGAAGAACAAGACCGAGGCCATCCTGCTCGCCCTCAAGAGGGGCGTCGTCCTGCTGGATCAGCTCCGGTATCTCGACGGCGAGGACGAACAGCGATGAGGAAACATCTTCTTCTGCTGCTGATGGCGGTCGTGACGCTCTTCACCGCCGGTAACTTCTTCATCTCTCTCCACGCCTTAAGGACGCAGGAGTCGGCGATGGACTCGATGATGCGCTCGTACGTCCTCGACCTCGCGGAGAACTTCTCCACCACCGCCGCGTTCACCGGAGGCAGAGGCCAAGCGCAACGCCACGGAACGCCGGGGATGATGCGCTTCCGGATGCTCTCCGCCGACCCCGCGCTGCAGAGTCCCGACGCCGGGGGCATCCTCGTCGTCTCGAAAGAGGGGCGCATCGTGAGCGCCTCTCCGGGAGCGGAACGCCTGCTCCCCCTCTGGAAAGGAAGCGCGCCGGACGCGGCCCCCCGCGAGGTCCGCGACGCGAAGGGCGAGAGTTACTACGTCGTCGTCCGTTCCCTCGACGGAGGGAACTTCATTCTCGCGGCGGTTTCGCGGACGTACCTCCTCGCCCCGCTGACCGGCGTCTGGAAGACCTGGATTCTCTCCGCGATGATCACCTCCGCAGCGGTTCTCGTCGGCATGTTCCTCCTCTGGTACTGGCTCGCCGTTCCGCTGCGGTGGGTCGCGGAGAAACTGGAGAACGTCAGGTGGGGAAAAGAACGCTCCGTCCGTCTCTACAGCGGTCCGCTCGCCGAGCTGGAGGCGCTCTCCTCCGTCATCGGCCGCCTCGCGGAGGAATCGTTCGAGAAGGAGGAGCTGAAAAAACGCTACGTGACCGACCTTGTGCAGGCGCAGGAGGCCACAAGGGGGCAGCTTGCGCGGGAGCTGCACGACGGCGCGCTGCAATCGGCCGTCGCGGCGGTCAAGCGCATCCAGCTTGCGAAACAGTCGGCGCCTTCGGACGCGGACTCCCCCCTCCGCGCGCATCTCGACACCGCCGAGGAGGTTGTGCAGACGGCGGCGGGAGAGATACGGAGCTACTGCGAGGCGCTCTCCCCCTCCTGGGTCAGGCTGGGGCTCTCCAGCGCGCTCGAGGAGATCGCCGGACGTCTGGCGCAGGCGTACGAAGGGGTCGAGACCGACGTGGACATCGGCGTGGAGCTGGAAGAAACGGCAGCCGCACTCCCCGAGGAGCACGTGCTCGCACTGGCGCGCATCTTCCAGGAGGCCGCGTCGAACTCCGTCCGGCACGGCGGGGCGCGCTTCATCCAGGCGGAGCTGCGCAGGGAGGGGGATCTTCTCCGCTTCTCCGTCGAGGACGACGGCGTAGGCTTCGACGCCGACGCCTACGCCGGGACCGACTTCGAAGAGCTGCGGACGAGCGGACACAGGGGCCTTGCGAACATCAACGAGCGCGTCCGACTGCTCCGCGGCACGATGCGGATCGTGTCCTCGCGTGATTCGGGCGAGGATGAGGCGCGCCCGGGCGAAGGCTGCCGCATTGAGATCCTCTTTCCTCCCCCGTTGCCGGGGGAAACGCGCCGACAGGACGAAGATCATTCCAGCAACAGCATCGAACCTTCGGAGATCCCCCAAAGAAGGCGTGCGCGCACATAATCCAGTCCAGAAAGGAGCTTTGCCATGGTACGCATTCTGCTCGCCGACGATCATCCTCTGACCCGCTCCGGCCTCGCCGCGTGGATCGCGAAGGAGGAGGGAATGCAGCTCGTCGCGGAAACCGAGGACGGAGAGTCGGCATGGACGGCCATTCTTGAACTGCGGCCCGACCTGGCGATGCTCGACATCGAGATGCCGGACTGCAGCGGCATCGACGTCGCCGCGCGCGTTCTCAAGCGCGGGCTGACCACGAACGTCCTCATCCTGACGGCCTACAGCGCCCACCAGTACGTGATGGCCTCGGTCAGGGCGGGCGCAAAAGGATTCATCCTCAAATCAGCCCCGCTGGCGCAGCTCCGCAAGGCGATCTTCCAGACGGCGGCGGGCGACTTCTACCTCGACCCCTCGGTCTCGCTGGCCCGGACGGAGGGCGACGTCGAACAGCTCTCCGAACGCGAACTGGAGGTGCTCGTCCTCGCCGGACAGGGGCTCCCCGGCCACGAGGTCGCCCGCCTGCTCTCCATCACCGAACGGACCGTCGCGGCGCATCTCACCTCGGTCTACGGCAAGCTCGGCGCGAAGAACAAGACCGAGGCCATCCTGCTCGCCCTCAAGCGCGGCGTCATCCTTCTGGACCAGCTGCATCTGATCGACCGATAGAGGGAGGCGCCCCCGCCTCCCCTTGCCCGCATCGCCCTCTTTTTAAAAAACATTTCTCACTTCACTCGCTGAATTGTCAGCTGTCAAACTTTACAATCGAAAAATTGTCGATCTCCGCAATGTATCTCCGGCCGATTTCGCGCATACTTTCATCGGTGAATCCGGCTTTTGCGGGGTTCTTTCAGCGCCGGCGTCCGCCGAAAGAGTCCGTCAAAGACGAACATCCGTCCTTGAAATCATAAAAAGGGAGGAATCCACAGATGTTGCGGAAGATGAAGATCGGCGGGAAACTCACCCTTGCGTTCGGCGTCCTGCTGCTCATATTCGCCGGAGTCGGCGCGATGAGCTGGATGAACATGAGCGGCGTACGGGAGGAGGCGGAATCGCTCGCGCAGGAGTACGTTCCGGAGATGGTCATCGCGACCGACGTTCAAAAAACCATCCAGAACATGATGTACGAGATTCGCGGCTACGGCTATACGTACCAGAAGGACTTCCTCGACGCGGGCCGCAAAGCCGCGGACGAGGCGAGCGCGGCGGTGAAGCAGGCGGCCGACCTTGCGGCGAAGTACCCCGATCTCAAGGTGCTGAAAGAAGGGGCGACGAAGTCGGAGGTTGCGCTGAAAGAGTACATGGATCTTGTCGGGCGCACGGAGGCGAGCGTCAACGGTATCGACGCGGCCCGAAAGAGAGCGGACGACGGCGCCCGGTCCTTCTTAGAGAACGCCCATGCGTTTCTCCGCTCGCAGAACGAGGTCATGCACAAGGAGATCAAAGAGGGCGCGGAGCAGGCGAAGCTCGAAGAGCGCCTCGAAAAGATCACCCTGATCAACGACGTCATCGACGCAGGAAACGGTGTCCGGGTCGACAACTTCGCGGGACAAGCCACCCGCGAACTCGCTCTCATCGAAGAAGGTGTCAAGCGTTTTACGCACATCGCCGACTTGATGAAGGACATCCGAGCCACCACTCGGCAGCAGAGCAACATCGACCAGCTCGACGCCATTCAGAAAGCCGCGGACCAGTACAAATCGGCTATGGAAGAGATCGTCTCCAACTGGAGAGAACTGGACACATTGGCGGCGCAGCGCGTCACGGCGGGGCAAAGCATTCAGACACTCGCCGGAGAGGTCTCGCAGGCGGCGGCGAAGCACTCTCTGGAAATAGCCGATAACGCAGTGGGTAGTCTCGCATCCACCATCCTCGTCATCCTGATCGCCACCATCGTCGCGGTGCTCCTCGGCGCGTCGGTTGCCTTCCTCATGACGCGCAGCCTCACTGTTCCGCTGAAGCGCGTGGCCGAACTGGCGGCCCGCGCGCGCGACGGCGATTTCACCATCGAACGTACGGATTTCCGCATCGTCAACCGCGACGAACTGGGAACCATGGCCGACGCGCTCGCGGAGATGGTGAGCAGCCAGCGCGAGATGATCCGCGAACTCAAAGAAAAATCGGTCCACCTCTCCGCCATCTCCGAGGAGACGGCCGCCTCCACCGAGGAAGTCACCAGCACCACGAACGAAGTCGCCGAGAGCAACGCGAAACTCGCAGAGCAGACGCGGCACGGACGCGCCAACG
>Ga0334887_1001130_pt1 | contig 36522 bp, 32 predicted proteins | sample GraSluR1_MG_10_FD_207217 | JGI IMG/M metagenome (GOLD analysis project Ga0334887, IMG submission 207217) | Sludge microbial communities from methane-producing bioreactor in Wageningen University, Netherlands - Granular Sludge_18_07-R1 | ecosystem: Engineered > Bioreactor > Anaerobic >...
TTTGGCAATGTCTTTTCAGTATTGCGGCTTGAGCGAAATCAGATAGTCCGCCACCGCCTCGGCGTCGGTATGGTTGAACCGGAAATGCGGCATCGGCGGCCGCGCCTGCTTGCCGTCCGGGTTGACGCCGGTCTCCAGGAACTGAACCAACTGTTCGCGGGACCAACCTGGGAAACCGCCCGCGATGGGCGGGGCAATGGCGATCCAGTCGGGCACCGGAACCGTGGGTTCGAACACGATCCGGGCGCCCATCAGATGGCGCTCCATCATCGGACCGTGCGGTCCCATGGGAGTGTGGCAATCGACGCACATGCCAATGTTTTCAGCGAGATAGCGTCCGTGCTCGAGTGTCGGTGTCCCCGCGCCGGCGTCGCCCGCGGGGCGGCAACCGCCTGCGCCGATCGCGGCGGCGAGGCCGAGCGGCCCTAGTAAGGTGCGAAGTGGTGGCATTTTCATCGGTCTGCTGTCTCCATTGATCGACGGTATTCTGGTAGCCGGCGACGGCGCTTTTGCCCCCGGCTACGGGCCTTATCTATACTTAAATACTCTGATTTGACAATAAGGCGGGGCGCTGAACCGGCATTCCAATTCATGACCTCGGAGGCCAGCAGCGCGGAAAGACACGAAGTTCCCGATCAGCCGTCCGCCAGCAATTGCCGCAGCACGTAAGGCAGGATGCCACCGTGGCGGAAGTACTGGATCTCCATCGGCGTATCGAGGCGCACGGCGGTCGCGAAGCGCCGCGCGGCGCCGTCGGCCGTGCGGGCGGTCACGGTCAACTGTCGGCCCGCCGTGAATTCGGAGGCGATCCAGTCAGCCAGTCCTTCGATGTCGTAGACCTCGTGTCCGGTGAGCCCGAGGTCGGCGGCTGATTCGCCCGCCAGGAACTGCAACGGCAAGATTCCCATGCCGATCAGGTTCGAGCGGTGAATGCGCTCGAAGCTCTCGGCGATCACCGCGCGGATCCCCTGCAGGTAAGGTCCCTTGGCGGCCCAATCGCGGCTCGACCCCGAACCGTACTCTTTGCCCGCCAGCACCAGGAGCGGCGTCCCGGCTTCGGCATAGCGCGTGGCGGCGTCGTAGATGGGAAGCATGTCGCCCGTAGGCAGGTGCGTGGTCACGCCGCCCTCGGTTCCCGGCGCGAGGCGATTGCGGATCCGCACGTTGGCGAAGGTGCCGCGCACCATCACGTCGTGGTTGCCGCGGCGCGCGCCGTAGGAGTTGAAATCGCGGGGAGCGACTCCGCGAGCAACCAGGTAGCGGCCAGCCGGCGAATCAGGCCGGATGCTGCCCGCCGGCGAGATGTGGTCGGTGGTCACGCTGTCGCCGAGCACGGCGAGCGCACGCGCGCCGCGAATATCCGCGACCACGGCCGGCGGCTCGGCCTGCAATTCGACGAAGTAAGGCGGCTGGCGGACATAGGTCGATTCGTCCGACCAGCGGAAGCGGTCTCCCGCCGGCGCAGGCAACGCGTGCCAGCGCGCGTCGCCCGTGAAGACGGCGCCGTAGGTGCGGCGGAACATCTCGGACGTGACTGCACTGCCGATGGCTTGTTCGATCTCGGCCTGGGTCGGCCAGACGTCGCGCAGGTAGACGGGCCGGTCGTTCTTGTCCGCGCCGAGCGGTTCGGACTCGAGATCGATGTCGATACGCCCCGCCAGCGCAAAGGCGACCACCAGCGGGGGCGACATCAAATAATTGGCGCGGACCTCGCCGTGGATGCGGCCCTCGAAGTTCCGGTTGCCCGACAGCACCGCGGCGGCGACCACGCCATCGCGCGCGATGGCCGCGGAGACCTCGGCCGACAACGGCCCCGAGTTGCCGATGCAGGTGGTGCAGCCGTAGCCCACCAGGTTGAAGCCGAGGCGATCGAGATAGGGGGCCAGCCCGCTGCGCTCCAGGTAGTCGGTCACCACCTTGGACCCCGGCGCAAGCGAGGTCTTGACCCAGGGCCGGCGCTGGAGCCCGCGTTCGACCGCTTTCTTCGCCAGCAACCCCGCCGCCATCATCACCGCGGGGTTCGAGGTGTTGGTGCAACTGGTGATCGCGGCGATCACGACGGCGCCGTCGGCGAGCGCCACCGGAGGCGCCGTGGCGACCCGCGCGGCCGCGTCGCCCGCAGCACCAGCGTCGCCCTCGCCGACCTGTGCACCGGCGTCCTTGCCCCCGGTCGGTCGCAGCGACGGCAGCGCTTCGTAGAACGACCGCTTGATCTTGGCCAGCGTCAGGCGATCCTGCGGACGGCGGGGCCCCGCGACGCTCGCGGTGACGGTGGCGAGGTCCAACGCGAGCGTGTCGGTGAACACGGGCTCGGGCGAGGCCTCAGTGTGAAAGAGGTTCTGCTCCTTCATATAAGCTTCGACCAGGGCTACGCGCTCGCCGGCGCGGCCGGTGAATCGCAAATAATCGAGAGTGACCGCGTCGACCGGAAAGATCGCGCAAGTCGCGCCGTATTCGGGTGTCATGTTGCCGATCGTGGCGCGGTCGGCGAGCGTAAGCGACGCCAGTCCCGGCCCGTAGAACTCGACGAACTTGCCGACCACGCCTTTGCGCCGCAGCATTTCGCAGACCGTGAGCACGAGATCGGTCGCGGTCACGCCTTCGCCGAGCGCCCCAGAGAGCTTGCAACCGATCACCTCGGGCACCAGCATCGAGATGGGTTGACCCAGCATCGCCGCCTCGGCCTCGATACCGCCCACACCCCAGCCCAGCACGCCCAGTCCGTTGATCATCGGCGTGTGCGAATCGGTGCCGACCACGGTGTCGGGATACGCCTGCGGCAGACCGCTCGGGCCGACTTCCGTGAGCTCGTCGCTGCTGAAGACCACGCGCGCAAGGTACTCGAGGTTCACCTGGTGGCAGATGCCGGTGTTCGGCGGCACCACGTTGAAATTGGCGAACGCCTGCTGGCCCCATTTCAGGAAGCTGTAGCGCTCGCGGTTGCGCTCGTAATCGAGTTCTTCGTTGCGCCGCAGCGCTTCGGTCACGGCGAACGCGTCGACCTGCACCGAATGGTCGATCACCAGTTCCACCGGTTGCCGTGGATTGACCCGTTTGGGATCGCCGCCCAGAGCTGCCATAGCGTCCCGCATGGCCGCGAGATCGACGATCGCCGGCACGCCTGTGAAATCCTGCAGCAGCACGCGCGCCGGCATGTAGGCGATCTCGCGCGCCGGCTGTCCCGGACAGCCCCAACCGGCGAGCGCCTCGATGTCCCCGGCGGTGACCGTCAAGCCGTCCTCGCGGCGCAAGAGGTTCTCCAGCAGGATGCGGATAGAGAACGGCAGCCGCGCCAGGTCGAATCCTCGTCGCGTCAGGGCGTCCAGGCGGTAGATCTCGTAGCGCTTGCCGTTGACCTCGAGGATCGAGCGGGCGTCGAAGCTGTTCATGCGGGGTCGTCTCCTGTGGTGCGACCTGCGGTCGTGGTGGCCGGCGATCCCGGCGGTCTCGACAGGATATAGCAGCTTTCGCTTGGCGGCAGCGCTGCCAGTTCAAATGCTCAAGCCGAGCGCCGGCGCGAGAATCGCCCACGCCTCGTCGGCGGTGTCGACCGTGTGAAAGAGGTCGAGATCGCCCGGCGAGATGACGCCCTCGGCGGCCATAGCCTCGAAATCGACGATCCGCCGCCAAAACTCGCGTCCCACCAGCACGATCGGCATCGAATCGATCTTGCCGGTCTGGACCAGGGTAAGCGTCTCGAACAGTTCGTCGAGCGTGCCGAAGCCGCCGGGAAACGCGACCATGGCCCGCGCGCGGATCAGGAAATGCATCTTGCGGATCGCGAAATAATGAAACTGGAACGACAGTTCAGGCGTGACATAGGGATTGGGTCCCTGCTCGAAGGGCAGCACGATATTCAGTCCGATGCTCTTGCCGCCGGCGTCGTCGGCGCCGCGATTGGCTGCTTCCATGATGCCCGGTCCGCCGCCGGTGACCACCGTGAGGTCGCAGCGGCTGTCGCGCTGGCAGTGGCAGGTGATCAACTTGGCCAGGCGCCGCGCCTCCTGATAGTACGGCGACGTCTCGGGCAGGCGCGCGCTGCCGAAGATCACCACCGTGGCTTCGATACCCGCCTCGCGCTGCAGGAGCTCGGGCTTGAGCATCTCGAGCTGCAGGCGGACCGGTCGCAGCTCCGGCCGGAAGAGGAACTCCGTGTCTGTATAGGCCAGGCAGTAGGCCGCCGAGCCGGTCTGGGGCGTCTGCGACGGGCGCCGGGCGGCGCGCTGGGCATCCTCGGCGCTGCTGGGAAAACCGGTGAAGCTGTCACGAAACATCGTTCGACTCCTCAGGTTACAGAGATCGGCCGGTCACGGCGGCGCGGCTCGTGCCTGCCCGCGCCGACCGCTCCAGTATAGCCAGACCGTGCGACCGGGGCAGCTTTGCAACCACGATGCACCTGCCCGCGCCGGACACGGGCCCGCCAAAACCCGCGGGAGGCGCCGCACCTCCCGTAACGCCCGCGTAACGCCCGCCGCGTAATGTCACCTCGTTCACCGGCACGTCTGCTCAACGGGCGCGCGCAGCCGCGCACTCGCCGCCTCGGAGGTTCCATCCATGCGTCGATTCCTACCTCTGTCCGAGCTGTTGTTCTGCGTTGCGATATTGGCCGGCGCCGCCGGCGCGCGCGCCCAGGACTGTATCGACTACAGCGGTCTTGTCCACGTGATCGGCGAAAGCAATTGCTACGACGCCCAGGCGATCGTGATCCAGGGGGACATCGCCTATGTCGCCAGCGGGGTGGTCGGGCTGCGCACGTTCGCGATCACCGACCCGGCTTCGCCGCAGCTTCTCGGCACCGCCGACACACCCGACTGGGCTTGCGATGTGGCGGTCAGCGGTTCCCACGCCTACGTCGCCGACCGCAACGGCGGCTTGCGGATCTTCGACGTCGGCGATCCGGCGGCCATCGTCGAGTTGTCGCCGGTTGCGACCCCGGACTTCGCCAGCGGCGTCGCCGTCGAGGGAACCTACGCCTACGTCGCCGACTACGACGTCTTGCTGGTCGTCGACATTACCGACCCCGCCGCTGCCGCCGTGGTCGGCTCGGTGCCGCTGCCCGGCGAGTCCCGCGACCTGACCGTCGCCGGCGGCATCGTATACGTCGCCTCCGGCCCCGGCGATCTCCAAATCGTCGACGCCTCGAATCCCGCGGCGCCCGCGATCATCGGGTCGCTCGCGCTCGCGGGATTCGCGTGGGACGTCGCCCTGGCCGGGACGACGGCCTATGTGGCGGCGTACTACGACGGCCTGCACATCATCGACGTCGCCAATCCCGCTGCGCCGGCGCTCGTCGGGTCGATCCAGACCGTCGACGACTGGGACAGTGTCGAGTCCGTCGCGGTCGCCGATCAGCTCGCCTACCTCGCCACCTCGCGGGGTCTGCATATCATCGACGTTGCCGACGCGGCCGCGCCGGAGCTGTTGGTCGCCGATGCCTCGATCTCTCTAGCCACCGGCGTCACCTTGGTTGCGACCAACGCCTATCTGGTCAGCTCCGCCGGGATCCACGTCGTCGATGTCACGGACCCGCGGGCCACGGCTCTCGTGACGACTTATGATCTCGGCGGCTGGGCGACGGATATCGTCGTGCGCGATGACCGCGCATACGCCACCCGGGTCGGCGGTGGTTTGTACATCCTGGACATCAGCGAACCGGATGCGCCGGCGCTGCTCGGTTCGGTCCCGACCGCTGATAGCAGCTACTTCGTCGCCTTGGACGGAGATTTCGCCCTGGTGTGCGACCTCTCGTTCGCCTTGCACGTGATCGACATCTGGGATCCCGGGCACCCGACGGTCGTTGCCTCCGTTCCGTTGCCGGACATTCCCAGCGGGCTGGCGGTGACCAATAGCTACGCCTGCGTCGCGATGTCCTGGGAGGGGGTCTACATCATCGACGTCTATGATCCCTACAATCCGAGCGTCGTGGGAGCGGTCGCCGACCTGACCATGCCGGGCGGGCTCGTGGCCGAGTGGCCGTTGCTGTATGCGACGGGCGGCTGGACCGGTCTGCACATCATCGACATCGGCAATCCGGCGAATCCGTTCGAGATCGGCGCGGCGGGCCAGCCGTCCGGCGGCGGCATCGCCGTCCGCGACGGTTTCGCGTATCTCGACGGCGGCAGCGGCCTGCAGGTGATCGACGTCAGCGATCCCAACTCGCCGTCCGTCGTTCTGGACATGCCGATCATCGGTGCGATCGAAGACATCATCCTCGACGGCGATCTGGCTTACGTGGCAGCCGGCTGCGGCGTGACGGTGTTCGACATCGCCAATCCGGCCGCACCCGCCTTCGTCGGGATCCAGCAGTCGCCGGGCAACGACCGCGCTGTCGCGCGGCGCGGCGACCGGTTGTTGGTGGCCGGCGAGACGGCGGGACTGCGAATCCTGAAGACCCACTGCGTCGGGGCCACCGGCGCCGGCGATGAGCTAGCCGGCAACGTGCCGGCCGCGGCTACGGCCCTACTCGGCGCGGCGCCCAATCCGTTCAACCCGCAGACCGTGGTCCGCTTCAGCCTCGATCGCAGCCAGCCGATGCGCCTGGCGGTCTTCGATGCGCGCGGACGCCTGGTGCGCGAGCTGGCGAGCGGCCGTTGGGCCGCCGGCGAGCATCACGTTCACTGGGACGGCCGCGAGGCGGACGGCCGGCCGGCGGCCGCGGGCATCTACATGTTGCGCCTGGAGGCCGAATGCGGCGCGCAGAGCGTCAAGGCGGCGTTGGTGAAATGACGGCGGGCTTGAGCTACGGGTCCTGACCGCCGACCCGTCGCTCGACCGCCGCTTTGACCACGAGCGTGAGCACCGCGATGAAGGCCAGCAGCGACGCCACGGCGAACGCCGCGGTGAACTGGTAGTCGTTGTAGAGGACTTCGACGTGCAGGGGCATGGTGTTGGTGTGGCCTCTGATGTGGCCGGAGACCACCGAGACCGCGCCGAACTCGCCCATCGCCCGTGCGTTGCAGAGGATCACGCCGTAGATCAACCCCCACTTGATGTTCGGCAGGGTCACGTGCCAGAAGATCTGCCAGCCGCCGGCCCCCAAAGTGAGCGCCGACAACTCTTCTTCCGAGCCCTGCGCCTGCATCAGGGGGATCAGCTCGCGGGCGACGAAGGGAAACGTTACGAACATCGTCGCGAGCACGATGCCGGGCGCCGCGAAGATGATGCGCAGGTCGTGTTCCTGCAGCCATGGGCCAAGCCAGCCGCGGGCGCCGAACAACAAGACGAAGATCATGCCCGCGATGACCGGTGAAATGGCGAACGGCAGGTCGATCAGTGTGATCAGCACATTCTTGCCGCGAAAATTGAACCGCGTAATCGCCCACGAGGCCGCCACGCCGAAGACGGTATTCAGGGGCACGGCGATCACGGCGGCGACCAGGGTCAGCCTGATCGCTGCGCGGGCATCCGGTTCATTGATCGCGGCGAGATAGGCGCCCAGTCCCTCGCCGAAGGCATAGCGGAAGACCAGCGCCAGCGGCATGAACAGGAGCAGGCCAAGGAAGGCGATCGCCGCCGCAATCAGCAACCGCCGTACCGGCGGGCTCTCGCCGATCGCCGCGTTGCCGCGCACGACGATCTTGCCGGACGCAGCGCGCTCGAAGTTGCGCGAGGGTGTGCCGCCCATGATCGTCCCTTCCCGGATCCGCTTCAGTCCTGGTATCGCCGGCTCCACGCCTGTAGCAGGTTGATCAACAACAGCAACACGAACGCCGCCACGAGCATGACCACGCCGATGCCCGTCGCGCCCACGTAGTCGAATTGCTCGAGGCGGATGAGGATCAACAGCGGCGCGATTTCGGTCTTGTACGGCATGTTACCCGCGATGAAGTAGATCGAGCCGAACTCGCCCAACGCCCGCGCGAAGGCCATCGCGAAGCCTGTCAACAGCGACGGCAACACGGCCGGCAGGATCACTTGCCGAAACGTCTGCCAGCGCGTGGCGCCGAGACTGGCCGCCGCCTCCTCGATCTCCTGGTCGAGGCTGGCGAGGGCCGGTTGCACCGTGCGGACCACAAACGGCAGCCCGATGAGTGTCAACGCGATCACGATGCCCGGCCACGCGTACGCCACCTGGATGCCCAGCGGTTCGAGCCAGCGTCCGATCCAGCCGGTATGGGCGTAGAGGGTGGTCAACGCGATGCCCGACACCGCGGTCGGCAGCGCGAACGGCAGATCGACGCTCGCGTCGATCACGCGCTTGCCGGGGAAATCGTAACGCACGAGCACCCAGGCCACGAGCAGACCGCCGATGGCGTTGAGCGAGGCGGCCAGCAACGAAGCCCCGAAGGAGACGCGGTAAGCGGCCACCACGCGCGGATCGACGACCGCCGTCTGCCACAGCTGCGCCAAGGTCATGCGGGTGCCGGTAAAGAGCACCAGACCGCCGAGGGGGATCAGCACCAAAAACGCCATGTAGAGCAGGGTGAGGCCCATGCTCAGGCCGAAACCGGGCAGGACACCGGGCCGTTTGAGCGCAAGGGCCATCGCCTCTACCTGGGTTTGTAGATCTGGTCGAAGGTGGCGCCGTCAGCGAAATGGGCGCGGTGCGCCGCGGCCCAGCCGCCGAATACGGCGTCGATGGTGAACAGCTCGAGGCTCGGGAACTGATCGCGGTACTTCGCGGCCGCGGTCTCCGACGCGATGGGCCGGTAGTAATGACGGCCGGCGATCTCTTGGCCGATCTCTGAGTAGAGGTACTCGAGGTAAGCCTCGGCGACGGCGCGGGTGCCCTTGCGATCGACGTTGCCGTCCACCAGCGCGATCGCCGGCTCGGCGAGGATGCTGACCGGCGGCACGACGATCTCAAGCCCGGCTTCGTCGAGTTCGCGTCCGCCCAGCAGGATCTCATTCTCCCAGTTGATGAGCACGTCGCCGATGCGCCGCTGGATGAAGGTGTTCGTAGAGCCGCGCGCCCCGCGGTCCAGCACCGGCACGTTGCGGTACACCGCCGTCACGAATTCCGCGGCTTTCGCCTGGGCCGCGGCCACCGCTTCGGCCTGGGCGGGGTCGCCAAGCTGGGCCGCAAAATCAGGCCCCAGCTCGCGCCTGAGGACGTAGCCCCACATGGCCAAGTAGTTCCACCGCGCCACGCCGCTGGTCTTGGGGTTGGGGGTGATGACCTGGACATCGGCGCGCGCGAGGTCGCCCCAGTCGCGGATCTGCTTCGGATTGCCCTTTCGCACCAGGAAGGCCAGGGTGGAGACATACGCCGCGCTGTTGTGCGGCAGGCGCGACTGCCAGTCTGCGGGCAAAAGATCGCTGTGGAGGGCGATCGCGTCGATGTCGTAGGCGAGGGCCAGGGTGACGACATCGGCTTGTAGCCCGTCGATCACCGCCCGCGACTGGCTGCCCGATCCGCCGTGCGACTGCTGGATGGCGACCGTCTGGCCGGTCTTTTCCTTCCAGTAGCGGGCAAACGCCTCGTTGTACTCTCGGTAAAATTCACGGGTAGGATCGTAGGAGACGTTCAGGAGTGTCACCTGATCCGTGGCGGCTGAGCCGCCGGAATCGGTTTTGCAACCGGGCAGCAGGCCGCCAAGAAACACCGCTACCGCCAGCACGATCACGATCGCTGCCTGGGCCATGCGGCTGTAACCAGCGCGGGGACAATTCATGCCGTTCACGACATCATCCTTTCGTCTGCCGCTGGACGATCAACAGCGGACAGGTAGACGGCCGGTGTAGGAAATCATTCAGCGGCCCTTGCAGACGGCCCGCGGCGCCGGCGACCCGCAACGGCGCACCGAGCACCAGCAGGTCGTGCCGTCCTTCCTCGATCTCGGCGCGGATCTCCGCCACGACGTCGCCGCGCCGCAGCTTGCTGTGCGCCGTCACGCCGCGTTCGCTGAGGGTTCGCACGCAGCCAGCAAGGAACCGCGCCACGTGGCCGGGCGTCTCGCCGCCCGAGCCGCCTTTCGGCAGAACGGTCAAGACGGTGGCCTGGGCGCCGAGCTGCCAGGCCAGGCGCTCGCCGAACCGGACGCCAGCCTTGCCGGGTTCGCCGACGGCAACGCAGATCAAGAGCCGCGACGGAATCTTGGCCGGGCCGGGAACGAGCAACAGGTGGTGCCGGATCGAGTTAAGGCCGGCGGCGATCCGCTCGACCCGCTCGGGATAATGAGCTAGAACGGCGATATCGAAGCCTTCGGCGCCGCTCTCGGTCTCCCCGCTGAGCGCGTATTTCTCCTCGAACGACGGCAGACGGTTGCGGGATCGCATCGGTTCGCCGAGCAACTCGAGATAAGCGCCGATTTGGGCGGCGATGTCCTCGCCCAGGCGCCGCGCCATTTGCGCCGGCGGTGCCTCGCCCGTCTCGACCAGGAGACGCAGACTGGCCGGCGCGAGCACATGGAAACGCCGCACAGCCACCCAGACCGACGCGCCCGCGGCCAGCGGCAGGCGAACCGCTTCGTGCTGCGGGCGAACGATTTCCAGCGGAATATGGCCGCCGCCGAACGGGGGCGACGGAGCCACGGCGCGTACGCCCGCCAAGGGAGGCAGTTTCAAGCGCAATCGCTCATAGGCTCCGACAAACGCCTGGTTCTCGACGACCCCCAGGCCCAGGCGTGGATGTTCGCCCGACATCTCCTGCGACAGTTCCAGATCTTCCGGGCGAAAGAGCACCTGAACTCGCCGCGCGGGCCGTGCGGTAGTGGTCCTGGGCGGCGCGGGCAATTCTACCGGGCCCAGGCGAACCGCGCGCGGCGCCGACTCGCCCACGACCAGATTGGCCGCTCCCAGGAACGTGGCCACAAACGGCGACTGGGGCCGTAGGTAAAGCTCGCGAGGGTTGCCCACTTCGAGCAGGCGGCCCTCGTGCAGGATGGCCAGACGGTCGGCTAGCTCGAACGCCTCTTCCTGGTCATGGGTGACGAAGACCGTCGTGAGTTTGAGTTCGCGGTGGATCGCTCGCAGCGCGTGCCGCAGTTCGAGCCGAATCCTGGCGTCGAGGGCGCCGAACGGTTCGTCCAGCAGCAAGACCTCCGGCTTGTGGACCAGGGCGCGAGCCAGCGCCACCCGCTGCTGTTGTCCGCCGGAGAGCTGCCGCGGAAAGCGACCGGCAAACCCCGACAATCCGACCAGTTGCAAGAGTTCTTCCCGGCGCTCACGCCGCGCGGGGGTCGGGACCTTGCGCACGCGCAGCGCGAACTCGACGTTTTCGGCCACCGTCATGTGGCGGAACAGGGCATAATGTTGAAACACGAAGCCGAAGCCGCGGTCCTTGGGCGAGATGCGCGTGATATCGCGATCGTGGAACCGAACCGAGCCGTTTTCGACATCGGTCAAACCGGCGATCATGCGCAGCAACGTACTCTTGCCGCTGCCGCTGGGCCCGAGGAGAACGAACAACTCGCCGGCTTCGATGCGGAGCGACACATCGTCGACCACCGCGAGGCCGCCGTAGCGTTTCGTCAGGTGCTCGAGTTCCAGGGGCATGGGGCTCGGCCTTCCGTTATCGCGGATCGTTGCACGGACCTGGGAATTATTCAACAGATCGGCGCGCAGGGTATTCTACAAGAACGGGGCCAAGGCGCGACGTTTGTAAGTGCTTGCCGTAATCAGCTTACGTGTGTCGCCCGCTGCGAACGACGATCAATGCCTGGAAATATGACGGTATATCCGCGATATATAATGCCATAACTGTTATATATCGCGGGAGGTGCTCGCCGTGAATCTGTTTGAACCATTGCTTCTGGAGCTCTGGCGCGAAGTGAGCCGTCGTGAGGGCGTCGACGCCTTCGCCGCGGCGGCTGCGGCCGTCCTTTCCGACCGGTTGCCTCTGCGAGCGTTACGCATCCTGAGCGTTGATCTGAATGACGGGCAGGTCCTTGCGGAGGCGATCTGGCCCACGCGCGTCGGCGCGCCGGTTGCGGCGAGCTCGAATACCGAATCAGCAGCGCCGCCCGTGCCACGCGTTCCGTATGCGCTCGATCGCCGCCGCCGGGACGACCTCGCTGCCTGGTGTCGCCGCGGCCGGCCTGTCGTGCAGCCGGCGAACGAGGCGGTCCCGCCACTCGTCGAGTGGCTCGGTTTGCAGGACGTCGTGGCCGTCGCGCCCCCAAAGAGTTCCTGGCTCGCGCTGCCTCTGGGGAATCGCGAGCATGGCGCCGGCGTCCTGGTGCTGGGGGTCGAGGCGAACGCAGACCTGGCCCCGTGGACCGACAATGCGCTCGCCGCCCTGGCCGAACCGTTCGACGCCGCGCTTGAGAAGAACAAGCAGGTCCACGAGTTGCAGCGGTTGCGCCATGCGGCCGAAGCGGACCGCCAGGCCGCCCTCGCGCGCCTGGGCCGCGACAGTCTGACCGACACCATCGTGGGCTGCGACGCCGGTCTGCGGCAGGTTATGGAGCGCGTGCTCCTGGTGGCGCCGTCGGACATGCCGGTGCTCATCTTCGGCGAGACCGGCTCAGGCAAGGAAGTGATCGCCCGGGCGATCCACGCCCGGTCGCGCCGCGCCGGCGGACCTTTCCTGCGGGTCAACTGCGGCGCGATCGCTCCCGAGTTACTCGATTCCGAGTTGTTCGGTCACGAAAAAGGGGCGTTCACCGGGGCGACTGCCCTGCGGCGCGGCTGGTTCGAGCGGGCCGCCGGCGGCACCCTGCTGCTCGACGAGATCGCCGAACTGCCGCCACCCGCGCAGGTTCGGCTGCTGCGCGTGCTGCAGGACGGCACTTTCGAGCGCGTCGGCGGCGAGCGCTCGGTGCGGGTCAGCGTGCGCATCGTCGCCGCGACCCACCGCGATTTGCCGGCCCTGGTGCAGGCAGGCGTCTTTCGCGAGGACCTCTGGTACCGGATCGCCGGAATGCCCATCGTGCTGCCGCCGTTGCGGGAACGGCGCGAGGACATCGCGCCCTTGGCGGACCACTTCGCCCGCCGCGCCGCGCGTCGCTTCGGCCTGCGCCCCCAGGCGCCGACCGCGGCGGACCTCGCGCTCCTGACGGCGTATGACTGGCCGGGCAACATCCGCGAGCTGGCGTCGGTGATCGACCGCGCGGCGATCCTCGGCGAAGGCCAACGCCTCGAGATCGCGCGGTCGCTGGGCGGCCCGACTTCCAGTGGGAGATCCGTCGGGCAGTCGCCGCCGCCGGCGACGCCGGCAGCGGCCAACTCGGCGGTTTCCGCGGGCACTGCCGTAGCCGCCGGCGAACTGCCCACGCTCGACCAGGCCGTGCGCCGGCACATCGAGGTAGCGCTCAGCGCGACGCGCGGCCGGATCGAAGGCGTCCACGGCGCGGCGCGGCTGCTACAGGTCAATCCGCATACGCTGAGGGCCCGCATGCGGAAGCTGGGGATCGACTGGGCGGCCTATCGCTGAGGGCGCAGACGCACCGGCGTCCGCACCGGCGTCAGACCGGACGGCGCGCGGTGATGATGCCGCTGTGCGCGGCGACGGAATAGCGGGCAAGGTCGTTCAGGCCCAGCTCGCGGCAGAGTTCCTCGACCTCGGTCCACGGGTAGCTCTTGCCGCCCGCGGTGCCCACCAGCATGTTGACCGCGAAGCGCGCGCCGAAGGCCGGCTCAGTCCGCGAATCCTCCAGGAAGAAATCCTTGATCACGAGCAGGCCGCCGGGCGCCAGGACAGCGGCGGCCTTGGCCAGCAGCGCCATAGTGGCGTCCGTGTCGAGGCCGTGGATGATGTTCGAGACGTACACCGCGTCGAACGGAGCCTCGTCTGGCGCGGCGAGCGGATCCGTCTCGTAATCGCCGGGTCGCGTCGCGATGCGGTCGTCGAGGCCGGCTGCGGCGATCTCTGCCGCGGCGATGGGCATAACCTCGGGCAGGTCGAAGACGACCGCCGTTAGCTGCGGCCAGCGGCGACAGAACGTGATGGCGCTGGTTGCAGGACCGCCGCCGAGGTCGAGCAAGCGGCGGCAACGGCCCAGCGCGGGCAGCAGCGAGGCCACTTCTTCGCTGCTGCGGCGAGAGATGTCCTTCATGCCGCAGATGAACGCCCGCAACGCGCGATCGTCGCTCTCGCCGGCACTCTCGGCGGCCGGTCGGCCGGTGCGCACGACCTCGCCGAGCTGGACCCAGCTCGCTAGCAGATGGTAGTGGTGGTCGAGAATACTGGTCAGGCTCTGGTCGCTGTCCGGTGCCAGGTGCGGCGCGAGATCGGCGCGCAATGCGAAGTGCGCCGCGGAGGGTTGCTCGAGGATTCCGGCGGCGACCAGCGCGCAAAGCAGCACGTCGAGCGCGCGCGGGTCGCAGCGGAGTTCGCGTGCCAGATCGATCGCCAGACGCGGTCCCGACTGCAGAGCGCAGAACACACCGAGGTGATTGGCGGCCAGCAGGATGATCGCGTCCTGGTAACCGGCGGACACCTGGTCGAGGTAGCGGCGCGGGTCATCCATGCTGGTCATCCCGGTCAGAAGAAGATGCTGAATGTGGCCACGAACATGTCCGCATCGCCTACGACGAACTTCCCCTCGAGGGCAGCCTTGGTGACCCGTCCGAGGTTCAGGTTGTAGCCAACACCGAGGTTCAGGTCGAGGTCCGTGTCATCGAAATCGGTGGCCAGGCTCAGCCCCACCAGCCCGTAGAATGCCTGCAGCGAAGGGTCGGCGAGATGGAAGTGCAGATCGCCGTCGAATGCGAGGTACTCCCCGTCGACAAAGTAGGTGACGCCGGTCGAGAGGTCAGTGGCGCGTAGTACGAATGGACGCAACCAGCGAGCCTGCACGCCGAGATCGTCGAAGTCGGCCAGGCTCAAACCGACCGAGAAGTCGCCGGCGTTCGCCGGAGCGGGTGCGGTGGCGCCGAGAACCAGGGTGAATATGAGGGCGGCGAGCGGAAGAAAGAAACGCATCGAAACATCCTCTCGTTGAGGCGTTAGCGGCAAGTTCCCGGCCGCGTCCGTGCTACTATGTGAATGTTCCGCAGTGCCGCCGGGTATCGACCCAATGTATGATAGCAACGGCGCGCCTTTCGTCCAGCGCTTGCTCGGCCCATTCATGAGGCAACTGGTCCCGGCAAACTTGTTCCACGGTTGCGCCACGGTTCCTCATGTATTGAATATCCATGCCAGGGGCCAACGGACCCTGAGGAGGTCGCCCATGTTCGGCCGTCCCGCCGGGCTGGTATTTCTCTTGAGCCTCGTGCTGGCCGCCATGGCGCTCAACCAGGCGGGTGGCGAGTTGCCCGAGCGAGTGGCGTCGCACTTCGGGATCACCGGCGCGGCCGATGGTTGGTCGAGTCGTTCGTCGTTCCTGACAGTCGTCGGCGCGGTGATCGCGGGGACGTCACTCTTGCTGGTAGGTATCGGCTGGCTTCTGCCGAGGCTGCCGTTCTCCCTGGTGAGTATTCCGCACCCGGACTACTGGTTGGCGCCGGAGCGACGTGCCGGTTCGTGGCTGTTGATTCAGGACTTTCTATTGGCCGTCGCAGCGGCCACGAACCTGTTCTTCGTGCTGTTGCTGCGGGAGACGGTGATCGCGAACCGCTTGCCGCAACCACATCTGGGTGCCGGTTTCTGGTTGATCATGGCAGCGTACGCGGCATTGCTAGCGGCCGGAACCATCCGGTGGTTGCGCGGGTGGCGTCTGCCGCGGCGAGGCTGACCCCGCCGCGGCCGCAATCACGCGGTGGCAGCCAGCGTCAAGCTGGCCAGATAGTCGTGGACGGCTTGCACCACCATCGCGCCCTCGCCCGCCGCCGACGCGACGCGCTTGACCGAGCCGTGCCGCACGTCCCCGACCGCGAACACACCGGGCAGGCTGGTCTCGAAGCGGCCGATACGCCGATCGCCAAGCTGGCGGCCGAGGGCCGCCTCCGCATCTGTTCCCGTGTAGATGAATCCATGTTCGTCGCGGGCTACCTGGTCGGCGAGCCAGCGCGTGTGCGGCTGCGCACCGATCTGCGCGAACACGACGTGGTCGGTCACGGTCTCGGCGCGGCCGGTATTGCGGCAGCGGAACGTGAGGTTCTGCAGCTTACCGTCGCCGTCGCCGCTGACCAGCTCGGTGTGCAAGCGGATCTCGACGTTGGGGAGGTGCTCGAGGAGTTGGAGCAGGTAATCCGACATGGTCTGCGTGAGCGATTCGCCGCGCACGAGCAGCAGCACGCGCCGCGCGTACTTGGCCAGATGGGTCGCCGCCTGGCCGGCCGAATTGCCGCCGCCGATCACCACGGCGTCCTTGCCCTTCATGAATAATGCGTCGGCTGGCACCGAATAGAAGAAGTTGGCGCCGACGAAGCGTTCCAGGCTCTCGATCCCGACGCGGCGATAATGCGCGCCGGTCGCGATGATGACCGTTCGGGCGCGGATCTCGGTGCCGTCGGCGAGTTGCAGGATGCGGTCGGCGCCGGCGGTCCGCAGCCGTTTCGCCTTGCGCGCGAACACGAACTTGGCGTCGAAGAGCCAGGCCTGGTCGTAGGCGCGTTGGGCGAGTTCCGCGCCGCTGATCCCGCGCGGGAAGCCGAGGTAGTTGCGGATGAGCGAGCTGGTGCCCGCCTGGCCGCCGATCGCCTCGCGCTCGACCACGATGGTGCGCAGCCCTTCAGACGCCGTGTTGACGGCCGCCGCGAGGCCCGCCGGCCCGCCCCCCACGATCACGACGTCGCAACTAGGATCTTCGATGGTGGTTGCGCCGAGTGCGTCGAGCACGTCGCTGTTGGAGGGATCAACCAGCGCGCGGCCGTCGAGCAGGGTCACCACCGGCAGGCGTGAATCGTCGAGTTGCGCTTTGGCTAGCAGGTCGCGGCCTTCGTCGGAATCGGCCAGATAATAGCCGTGCGGGATTCCGTTGCGACTGAGAACCTCGCGCAGCTCGTGCGCCCGCGGCAGCGGATCGCAGCCGATCACCCGCACCAGTTCCATGCGCGGTCCGTGCGCCCGCGTCCAATCGGCCAGGAATTCGCCGACCTGCGGGTACAGGTAGATCTCGGGTGGCGACCACGGCTTCTGCAGGTAGTTCTCGATGTGTTGGAAGGCGCAACCCTCGATGATGGTATGGGTGGCGGTGCGGTCGCCCCATTCGACGAGCAACGCACGTTGCGCGCCAGGATGGATCGCATGGACACGGTCGAGCAGTTCGATCCCGGTCATCTCGGGCATCCACTGATCGGTGATCACGAGCGCGACCTGTTCGCCTTCCTTCTTCATGCGTTCGAGGTCCTTGATCGCCGCCGCGGCTGTCAGTTGAGCCGTAACGCGGTAATCGCCGCCGTAGCGGCGGGCGAGGGCGTCGAGCATCGTCGTCAGGGCAGACGGATCGTCGTCGACGATCAAAATGACCGGTCGGTTCAACATGGGTTTCTCCAGCCTGGTGAGTTGTTTCCGGGGGAAAGCGGCAATCGAGCTTGCGGGCAAGCCTACCATTATTGGCGCGCTATACGCAACCGAAAAAATCCAGTTTCAATATCGAGTTCTTTTTCTTACGCTCTGTTGAACTCTGCGAGCTTGCGTCCTGCCAGGCGGTTGACCTCTCACCGCCGGTCCTTCATGGCTGATCCGGGTCAAGGAAGGCCGCTGCTGATGAATCATCACCGCCTGCGGTACGGAGCGTGGCTGACGATCCTGGTGGGCACGGTGTTGTCGGCGCCGCGTGTCGCGCCGGCCGTCGGTTCGGCAACAGCGGCCGACCCCATGATCGACACCCGCGGCAAGCTGGAGATCCGCTCGGCCGACGACCACTTCCGCTGGCGTATCGACGGGCGGATCCACGCCGACGCCGCCTGGTTCGAGGACAGGGGACGGGTCGATTTCGGCAGTGGCACGCAACTGCGCCGGGCGCGCCTTGGGATGAACGGCCGCCTCTGGCGTCACTGGGAGTTCAAGTTCGCCTATGACTTCACCGGCAGCGGGAGCACCGCGGTGCAGGACGCTTTCCTGCGATACACCGGCGTGAGTCAGACCACGCTCACCGTAGGCCATTTCAAGGAGCCCATCAGTCTCGAGGTCTTGACCGGCGCCAACGACATTCCGTTCGTCGAGCGGTCGCTGCCGACCGCGTTGGCGCCGTCGCGCAGTCTGGGCCTGGCCGCAACCAGGCTCGCCGGCGAGCGGATGGCCGCCACGCTCGGACTGTTCGGCGAGGGCATCGCCAAGCTGAGCGACACCGACGACGCCACCCAAGGCCTCGACGAGGGCTGGGCGGTGTCCGGCCGCTTGATCTTCACGCCGGTTCGCGCCGACACCCGGCTCGTGCACCTGGGCGGTTCGGCCAGCTATCGCCGGACCAACGATCACGCCGGTACGCATCTCGCGACCCCGTTTCGGATCCGCCAACGCCCCGAGGCGAGTTTGACCAGCGTTCGGCTCGTCGATACGGGTGATCTCTCCGACGCCGACGCCCTGGTAACCTGGGGCCTGGAGGCTGCGTGGGTCCGCGGGCCGTTGTCGCTCCAAGGCGAGTACCTGGCGATGACCGTCGAGCGCAATACTCCTAGCTCGATCGATCCTGTCCTGCGCGGCTTCTACGTCATGGGGAGCTGGCTGCTCTCGGGCGAATCGCGGCGCCGCAACGAAGCAAGCAGCGCGTTCGCCAATCCGCGGGTTGGCAAGGTTGCGGGAATCGATGGATCGGGGGCCTGGGAACTGCTTGCCCGGTTCAGCCGCCTCGACCTGACCGATCGGCCCGCTTGCGCGGGCGGTGTCGCGGGCGGGCTCGAAGACAACGCCACCCTGGGTCTCACCTGGTATCCCAACGACAACCTGCGCTTCATGTTGAACTACGTGAAGGTTTTGGCCGTGGACCGGCCGGGGCATGCCTACGACGGCATCGAGCCGGCGATCGTGTTGCTGCGTACGCAGGTGATCTGGTAGGAAACCGCCGCGGGGCGGCTGTTCTTTCGGTGTGGTTGACACAACTTTTGAAAGTGCCAGTATTGAAGCATGGTCGCAACTCGGCTGCGCCTCCGTCCACGTCCGTCGCAGTGCAATACCCTATCGCGTAACGTGCCAATCCTGCCAGGAGGCCGAGATGATACGGTGGGCCGATCGAATAGGACTCATCGATACTGAGAATGCGTTCAAGGTGGGTCCCTATATCGCGGAGGTCGAACGAGCCGGCCACCGCGTGATCAAGTGCAATCTGGGCGAGCCGGACTTCGCGCTTCCGCAGCACATCGCCAAGGCCGTCAAAGAGGCGATCGACGCCGACATGACGCACTACAACGATCCGCAGGGCATCCTGCCGCTGCGCGAGGCGATCGCGAAGGACATGAGCGCGAAGCGCGGCCTCTCGATCTCGCCGGATCGCGTCGTGGTCTTCCCGGGAGCGAAGCCGACGATAGGACTCTGCCAGCAGGCTTACTGTGACCCGGGCGACGAGGTGATCTACCCCTCGCCGGGTTTCCCGATCTACGAATCGTTCATCGCGTACATCGGCGCCAAGCCTGTGACCCTCCACCTCAAGGAAGAAAACGGCTTCTCATTCACCGGCGACGAACTCGAGCCTCTGATCACGCGAAAGACGAAACTCATCTTCATCAACTTTCCGTCCAACCCGACCGGCGGCGTGGCGAGCCGCGAGCAGCTGGCGCGGATCGCCGACGCCATCCTCGAGAAGGCCCCCGCCGACTGCCGCGTCTACTCCGACGAGATCTACGAGAACATTCTCTTCGACGGCAGCGCGCACCTGTCTATCGCCGCCATGCCGGAGATGGACAAGCGTACCATCATCGTCTCGGGCGTCTCCAAGAGTTACTCGTGGACCGGCGGGCGCGTCGGCTGGGCGGTATTCCCGACCGCCGAAGAGGCGCAGGTCTTCAAGAATCTCAACATCAACTACTTCTCCTGCATCCCGGCGTACAACCAGATGGGTGCCAAGACGGCGCTCGAGTCGCCGGAGAGCCCGCGCGTAATCAAACGAATGGTCGCGGCTTTCCAGGAGCGGCGCGACCTCGTCGTGGCCGGGCTCAATGCGATCAAAGGCATCACCTGCTGCACGCCCAAGGGCGCGTTCTATGTCTTTCCCAATATCACCGGGGTGTGCCGCGACATCGGCGCCATCGATGCCTATGAGAAGCTCCCCCGGGAGGTGAAATCGCGGACGAGCCCGTCCACGCTCTTCCAGTTGTTCCTGCTTTTCGACCATCACGTCGCGACCATGGACCGTAAATCGTTCGGTCGCCTCGGATCCGAGGGTATGCACTTCCTGCGCATCTCGATCGCAACCGGGATCGACGACCTGCGCGAGGGTATCGCGCGCATCGCCAATGCGGCAGCCGACAGCAAGGGCTTCGCCGCCTTCGTCGCAGAGGGCAAACGGCTCAGCTGATTCGCGGACGAGCTGCGGACGAGAGTCCAAACCAAAGGAGAATCGTAATGACAGGGGAAATGGGCCCGCGGCGCGGCATCTACATCGACATCGCCGGCGAGTTCGAGAAGGGCATGCCGCTATCGGAGGAAGAGATCAAGCACCTCGAATACTTCGATCTCGTGTACAGGTCGCTGTGCGCCGTGCTCTACAACTATGTGCCGACCTCCGGACACCCCGGCGGATCGATATCCTCGGGCCGGTTCGTGGCCTCGATTCTCTTCGAGGCGATGGACTACGATATCTCAGACCCGGATCGCGGGGACGCCGATCTCTGTTCCTACGCGGCGGGCCACAAGGCGCTCGGCCTCTACGCGATGTGGGCGCTCAGGAACGAGGTCGCGCGCATCGCGGCGCCGCAGCTCCTGCCCGCCGATGAGAAGATGCAGCTTCGCCTCGAGGACCTCCTCGGTTTTCGCAGAAATCCGTGCGCGAAGACTCCCCTGTTCACGCGGTTCAAGTCCAAGGCCCTTGACGGCCATCCCACACCGGCCACGCCGTTTCTCCGCCTCGCCACCGGCGCCTCCGGGGTCGGCGTGGCGACGTCGCTCGGCCTCGCGTTCGGCGCCGCCGACCGCTTCGGCAAGCATGCCCCGCGCGTCCATATCGTCGAGGGCGAGGGCGGGATGACGCCTGGCCGCGTCGCGGAAGCGTTCGCAGCGGCCGCCACGGCGTCGCTCGGCAACGCGATCGTGCATGTCGACTGGAACCAGGCCTCGATCGATTCGAACCGCGTTTGCCGCGACGGGTCGACGCCGGGCGACTACGTGCAGTGGAATCCGGTCGAGTTCGCGCGCTTCCACGACTGGAACGTCGTCTTCGTTCCCGATGGCAAGGACTTCCAGCAGGTCGTGGCGGCGCAGCGCGCAGCCCTTGCGATCGCCAACGGGCAGCCGACCGCCATCGTGTACCGTACGGTCAAGGGTTGGCAGTACGGCATCGAAGGGCGCCTCTCCCATGGCGCGGGCCACAAGCTGTGTGCGGACGGTTTCTACGCTGCCGTTGCCCCGTTCCTCGACCGCGAGGCCGCGAGTCTGCCGAAGTGCGAAGCGGCGGAGCAACGCTGCCAGGGCGGAACGGTGAAGGAGGTTTACGAGGAGTGCTTCTGGGAAGCGCTCGGCGTCCTGCGCTCCGCGCTCGAGAAGAACCGGGCCACGACCTCCTGGCTCGCCTCGAAGCTCGCCGCGGCCAGAGAGCGCCTCGACGGCCGCGCGCGAAAGCCGCGCGACGGCGCACCCAGGATCGAATCCGTTTACCGGGCCACCGGCGGCAGCGCGGCGGCAACCGTCCCCGCGGACCTGCAGCTCGCGCCGGGGACGTCCACCACGCTGCGGGCGCAGCTCGGCCGCGTCCTCAACTACTTCAACCGCAAGAGCGGCGGCGCCTTCCTCAGCGCGGCGGCCGATCTGCTCGGCTCCACCAGCATCAATGAAGTCGCCAAGGGATTCCCCGACGGCTTCTTCAACGCGACGACGAACCCTGGCGCCAGGCTGTTGTCCGTGGGCGGTATCTGCGAGGATGCGATGGCCGGTGTCCTGGCGGGCATCTCCACGTTCGGCCATAACATCGGCGTCGGTTCCTCCTATGGGGCGTTCATCGCGCCGCTCGGCCACATTGCGGCCAGGCTCCACGCCATCGGCGGCCAATCGCGGCAGGCGCTCAAGCAGGAACCCTATTCGCCGTTCATCCTCGTCTGCGGACACGCGGGCCTGAAGACCGGCGAAGACGGCCCGACCCACGCGGATCCGCAGGCGTTGCAACTGTTGCAGGAGAATTTTCCGCGCGGCACCGCGATTACGCTGACGCCGTGGGAACCACAGGACGTGTGGCCGCTCGTCACGACGGCGCTCGCCAAGCGACCGGCGTTCATCGCGCCGTTTGTGACGAGGCCGAACGAGAAGGTTCCGGACCGCCAGAAGCTGGGGTTCGCTCCCGCCGCGGCTTCCGTCAACGGTCTGGTCTGCTTGCGCAAGGCCCGCGCAAAGGGTGACGGCACGGTGGTGCTGCAGGAGAGCGGCGTGACCTACGCGTTCGTCGAAACCGCCCTGCCGCTGCTGGAGAAGGAGGGCGTCGATCTCAACATCTACTACGTGGCGAGTGCCGAACTCTTCGATCTGCTGCCGGCGTCCGAGCGGGGCCGCCTTTTCCCCGAGGCCCTGGCGCGCGAGGCGATGGGGATCACCGGCTTCACGCTGCCGACGATGTACCGCTGGATCGCATCGGACCGCGGCCGCCGGCTGACCATGCACCCGTTCCAGCGGGGTCACTATCTCGGCAGCGGCCAGGCGGACATGGTTCTGGAGGAGGCCGGCCTCGACGGGTTGAGCCAGTTCAGGCAGGTCATGGAGTACGTGCAAACGAAGACGGTCTGACCTCCCGGGTGGGATGTCGACCCGCATGTCCGGTGGTGTGCGAGAGGGGCGGCGAAAGAACCGCCGCCCCTCTTCTCGATCGAGAACCCAGATACTCCGCGCTACTTCACGAGCATGAGCGTGCGCGACCGGACGCCCGAGTCGCTCTGCAGACGGCAGTAATACGTGCCCGAGGAAACGCTGCGGCCGTTCTGGTCGACGCCGTTCCAGAGCACCGTGTGCTCGCCTTGGGCGAACCGATCGTTGGCCAGCGTGCGGACGAGCCGCCCGCGGGCGTCGAAGATATCGAGCCGCACGTGCTCCGCGCGCGGCAGCGAAAACGCGATGTTGGTGAACGGATTGAAAGGATTGGGGAAGTTCGGCGCGAGGTTGAACGCCGCGGGCACCGCGCCGCCGGGGATCTCCGGCTCGAGTTCTTCGATCGGCACGACCGCGGTGGTTTCGTAGACGTACGCGTCGCCGCCCATGCCGAATTGATTGGCATGCACGTTCTTGCCGCCGGCGACGAGGAAGAGGCCGTTCGCGGTCAGGTCGAGGGTCCAGGCCGAGCCGGGCATGGCGATGTGGCCGATCATATTGGCATAGCGGTCGAAGACCATGACCTCGGGGTGCGGTCTGGTCTCCTGGCCCCATGTGGCGACGGCGATGAGCGAGCCGTCCATGGACACCTCGGCCCGCGTGATGACGTCCTGGTACGACCCGGTCGGGGTGGAGACGTAGCGGCCCGTTTCCACGTTCGCAACCAGGTCGATGATGCGCAGGGTGATCGTTTCGTTGGAGTAGTTGCGGCTGCCCGCGAACAATGTGTTGCCGTCGCCGGCGATCGCCATCCCGCCGTACCACTGCGTCGATTCCTGCTGCGAGTGGACCTGGACCCACCCCGACCCGGTGTCGCGGAACGCGCGGGCGTTGAATCCGCCGGCCGCGACGACCTCGCCGTTGCGCGAGATCCGCGCCACGCCGCCCGAGCCGCTGACGCTGAACGTGTGCAACTGCGTCAGCGCGGGAATCTCGTAGACGACCACGTTGGCGCCTGCGGTAAGAACAGCACGCGTTCCGTCATCGCTCAGTTCCACCGCGGTCGCAGAGAAGTCATAGGGCAGTTCGTTGAGGACCGCACCGGTGGCGCCGTCGAGGATGACCAGTTTGCTGTGGTACGGCGAATAGCGCTGGAATCCGACCGCCGCGACAATTGCTCCGTCAGCCGACACGTCCACGCCGAAGTGAGTGGCGCCGTTGTAGAGCGGGTCGAAGTCATGGCCCCAGATCGGGGCGCTGCCGTCGGCGCCGCTGAACGCGGCGACGCCGACGCGGTCGTTCTTCTCGGTCAGTACGGCCACGAGCGAGGCCGACTCCGCCGAACCCACGGTAACCAGACTGGCTCCGCTGACGGGGTGCTCGTAGACCGGCGTGCCGTCGCCGAGAGTTTCGAAGTACATGAGCCGCTGAACGTTCTGGTTGACGCCCAACCAGGTTTCGAACGTGAGGTCCGAGAGCACGCAGCTCTGGATGACTCCTGCCGGGTCGTTGTAATGCCAAATGACGCCGTCGCGCGGCAGCTGCTGATCCGGCGGGGCGGCCTCCGTGGGCCCGACTCGCGTTACGATGCGCGCCCCGTCCTCGTCGATGACCTGGACATGCCGGACCGCTTCGGCGCAAACCGAACCTGCGATCAGGGCGACAGCCGCGGCGCCCAGCAATGCGGTTCTTACCAAAGTCCGTGACATAGGCTTCCTCCCTTATAGTAACGAGGGTCCGCGGGTGACGTGCCAGGGCGTGCGGCAAGGTGTAGGCGGGCTGATAGAGCACGTCATGAGATCCGATTTTCATCCTAGCACAGGTACCGAGCCGTTTCAAGTGTGATGGCGCGGCCCCGGGCAAGGTCCATGCGAAGGCTCTCGCCCGGCATGCCTGCGATCGATGCCGCCGCTCAATTGGCCGCACATCCGGCATTGATAGGCATCGATCCAACTGCCTGCCGGCATAAACTTCATAGCATGAAGTTTGTGGTCGAAGGCGGTCTCGCTGCGGCGACCAGGCTTCTCTTATCGAAATTCCGTTCTAGCTCAGATTCTGCTTGACTCGCACGCGAGTGATCCGATAACACTTCACGCTATGAAGTATGATCGACCGAAGAAGGAGCGGGCCGGCGAGGATACAAACCATGTCCATGGTTACTTCACGCCATGAAGTTGACCGACCTGGATCCCGCTTTGGCGGCCCCGGCGCGGCTGGCCATCGTGGCGACCCTTGCGCGCGGACAGCGTCTGACCTATACGGCTTTACGCGAGGAAACGGGCTTGGCCGACGGCAATCTCCATGTCCAGACCCGCAAACTCATTGCCGCCGGATACCTGATCCGCGAGCGCGTGCAACAGGGGGCGCGCACCGCGACCCGGTTCGAGCTGACCGAGCGCGGACGGCTGAACTTCCTGGAGTACGTGCGACGGTTGCGCGAGGCCGCCGAGGATTCCTACGCCGCGGCACGGGGAGCAGCCGGAGCCGACAAGCGGCGGCCGGCCGACCCCTCGCGGGTCTGGTGACCCGCTGGCTGCGGTCCTCGCTGCGAGGTGACAGATGAAGATCGCTATCGGCGCCGACCACGGCGGATTCGACCTGAAGCAGCGGTTGCTCGAGCACCTGCGCGGCCGCGGCCATGACATGCGCGACCTCGGGACCGGATCGACCGAAGCCGTCGACTACCCGGTCTTTGCCCGCAAGGTGGCCACCGCCGTCGCGCGGGGCGAGGTCGAGCGGGGCATCATGATCGACGGCGCCGGCATCGGCTCGTCGATGGTCGCCAACAAGGTGCCGGGCGTGCGCGCGGCGATGGCCTACGACCTGTCCAGCGCGCGCAACGCCCGCGAACACAACGACGCCAACGTGCTCACGCTCGGCGCGGGGTTGATCGGGCCCAACCTGGCCGTGCAGATCGTGGACGCGTTCCTGTCCAGTGTCTGCGCCGAGCCCCGCCACCTGCGGCGGGTCGCCATGATCGAGGCCGCGCCTACCGGCGGCGCGATCGCACCCGCCGCGCAGCCGGTGCTAGGGATCACCGACGCGGACCTCGCGCGCATCGCGCGGCAGCTCGAACGACTGCTCGCCGGCGGCCCGAGCGGTGCGTCCGACTCCCCAGCCGCGACCGCCGCGACGGTTGCGACTACGGCGGCCGGCGCTGCCGAAACGGTTCCCGGCGACCTCGCCCGCTACATCGACCACACGATCCTCAAACCTGACGCGACGGCGGCCATGGTCGACAAGGTGATCGCCGAGGCGCGCCAGTTCGGCTTCCGCTCGGTCTGCGTGAACCCGTGCTGGGTGCCGCGCGTGACCGCCGGTTTGCACGGGACGCGGGTGCTCACGTGCGCGGTCGTGGGCTTTCCGCTGGGCGCGAACATGCCCGAGGTCAAGGGCCTGGAAGCGCGGCGGGCGATCCGCGACGGCGCGCGCGAAATCGACATGGTGATCAATATCGGCCGGCTCAAGAGCGGCGACGACGCGTTCGTGTTGAAGGACATCCGGGCCGTCGTCGAGGCCTGTCGCGACGGCAGCGCTGCGAGCAAGGTCATCATCGAGACCGCCCTGCTGTCCGACGACGAGAAGGTGCGCGCCTGCGAGCTGGCCCGGCGCGCGCAGGCCGACTTCGTCAAGACCTCGACCGGTTTCGCGTCGGGCGGGGCCACCGCCGCCGACGTGGCGTTGATGGTTTCGGTGGTGCGCCCGGCCGGCCTCGAAGTGAAAGCCTCCGGCGGCATCCGCACTCTCGACGACGCCCGCCGCATGATCGCAGCCGGCGCCACGCGCCTGGGCCTGAGCGCCAGCGTGGCGGTCGTGCAGGAAACCCAGCGGTCGCTCGCCACCCAAGGAGCAACCTGATGGTCGATTTAAGAGCCTACTGCGTGATCGACTGTCTGCAGCCCCAGTTCGCGTCGTTTCAGGCGTCGGTGGCCCAGGGCTTCCTGCCCAAGGTCGGCCAGGCGAGCCTGTTCGTGGAGATCGCGCCGGGCATCGAGATCAACCGCGTGACCGACATCGCCCTGAAGTCGACGAACGTCACGCCCGGCATGCAGATCGTCGAACGCCACTTCGGCATGCTGGAAGTGCACTCGGACAGCCAGGCCGACGTGCGCCAGGCCGGCGCGGCGATCCTCGCGGCGCTGGAGGTGAGCGAGGAGCAGCGCCTCAAGCCGCGCATCGTCTCAAGCCAGGTGGTGCGCCACCTGGATGACCACCAGTGCATGCTGATCAACCGCTCGCGCCACGGCAACATGATTCTCGCGGGCCAGACGCTCTTCGTGCTGGAGTGCGAGCCCGCCGCCTACGCGGCGCTCGCGGCGAACGAGGCCGAGAAGGCCGCCCTTATCAACATCCTCGAAGTGCGCGCGTTCGGCAGCTTCGGGCGCGTCTACATCGGCGGCGAGGAGCGCGACGTCGAGGTGGCGCGGCCCGCGGCGGTCGCGGCGCTGGAATCCCTGACTGGTCGGACCCTGAACCGGTGAACGCAGGAGGAACGCAATGGCAGACGCGCTGGGATTGATCGAGTGCAGGAGCTTCGCCGCGACGGTCGAGGCCGCCGACGCGATGGTCAAGGCCGCCCGGGTCGACCTCGTCGGCTACGAGAAGACCGGCGGCGGCTACACGACCGCGATCGTGCGCGGGGACGTGGCCGCCGTGAAGGCCGCGTGCGAGGCCGGGCACAACGCCGCGTCGCGCGTGGGCGAGATCGTGGCGGTCCATGTGATCGCGCGCCCGCATGCGAATGTCGACGCGGTGATCCCGCTGGGCCGCCAGCCCGAGGCGTAGGCCGCCATGAACCTGGCGAAGGTCCTGGGCCGCGTGGTAGCGACCCGCAAGGAACAGAGCCTCGAGGGGCTGAAGCTGCTGATGCTCGGTGTCGCCGGCCCGGACGGCAAGCTCAGCGGGCAGAGCGTGGTCGCGGTCGACGCCGTCGGCGCCGGCACCGGCGAGTTCGTGCTCTACGCCGCGGGCTCGTCGGCGCGCCAGACGCAGGTCACCGACCGCAAGCCCGTCGATGCGGTGGTGATGGCGATCGTCGATAGCTGGGACATCGACGGCGAGGTCCGCTGGCGCAAGGGCGACGAGGCATGACGCGGCTGAGCGATCAGCAAATAGACCTGATCGCCCGCGGGCTGGCCGGCCGCTTGGGCCGGCGCACGGCGAGCGGCGAGGCGGCTCTCGGCGGTGGCGTTTTCGCCTCAGTCGACGCGTGCGTCGCCGCGGCGCGGCGGGCGTTTCACGAACTGCAGGAGTGTTCGCTCGCGAAGCGCACGAAGATCATCGCCGCCTACCGCGCGGCGATGCTGGCGGCGGGGGCCGACCTGGCGCGCGAAGCCTGGCAGGAGACCAGCCTCGGGCGTCTCGAAGACAAGGTCGCGAAGAACCGGCTGGTCACGGAAAAGACACCGGGCACGGAGGCGTTGCAGCCGGTCGCCGTTTCGGGCGACAACGGATTGACGCTGACGGAACGGGCCCCCTTCGGGGTGATTGGCGCGATCACCCCGACCACCAACCCCACCAGTACGATCATCTGCAACACCATCGGCATGGTCGCCGCCGGCAACACCGTGGTCTTCAACGCGCATCCGGGAGCGCGCCGCTGCTCGCTGTCGACGGTGCGCCGGCTCGACGCCGCCGCGGTGGCCGCTGGCGGACCGCCCAACCTGGCCGTCGCGGTGGCCGAGCCCACCATCGAGTCCGCCGCGGAGCTGATGCGCCACGCGGACATCGATCTGTTGGTCGTCACCGGCGGCCCGGGCGTTGTGCGGGCGGCGATGCAGTCGGGCAAGCGGGCGATATGCGCCGGTCCGGGCAACCCGCCGGTCGTGGTCGACGAGACGGCGGACCTCGCCAAGGCGGGCCGCGACATCGTCTTCGGCGCGAGCTTCGACAACAACATCATCTGCGTGGACGAGAAAGAGGTCTTCGCGACGGTGACGGCTGTGGACCTCTTGTTGGAATCGCTGCGCGCGGCCGGCGCGTTCATCGCCAGCGCGACCGAGCTGCGCCGGCTCGAGAGCCACCTCTTCAAGGAGACTCACGGGCCGCGCGCGCACGCGGTGATCAACAAGGACTGCGTGGGCAAGAACGCGGACGTCCTGCTTGGATTGATCGGCGTGCGGTCGGGCCCGGAGATCCGGCTCATCGCGGCCGAGGTCTCGGAAGACCATCCGCTGGTCTGGACCGAGCAACTGCTGCCCGTGCTGCCGGTCGTGCGCGTGCCGCATGTGATGCGCGGCATCGCCCTGGCGAAGGAGGCCGAGCACGGGTACGGCCACTCCGCCAGCATGCACTCGCACGACATCACTGCGCTCAGCCGCATGGCGCGCGAGATCAACACCAGCATTTTCGTCAAGAACGGCCCTATTGTGGCCGGCCTCGGCCACGGCGGCGAGGGATACACCAGCTTCACCATCGCCAGCCCCACGGGCGAGGGCCTGACCTCGCCCGTGAGCTTCTCGCGGCTGCGCCGCTGCGTGATGGTCGATCACTTCCGGATCGTGTAACGCCATGCAACAAGCGCTGGTATTGTTGGAGTTTTCGGGGGCGGCGGCGGGGATCCTGGCCGTCGATCGCTTGCTCAAGATGTCGCCGGTGGCGCTGCTGCGCTGCGGCACGGTGCATCCCGGCCGCTACCTCGTGCTCGCCGGCGGCTCCGTGGCGGCGACCGCCGAGGCGCACGCGGCGGGGCTCGCGGCGGCCGCGCCGCTCGACGCCGTGGTCGACGACGTCTGCCTGCCCGATCCGCATCCGCAGCTCGCGGGCGCGCTCGCCGGCGAACGCCGCGCGCTTGCCGGCGAGGCGCTCGGCGTGGTCGAGGTCGGCACGTCGCCCGGGTTGCTGCGGGCGGTCGATGCCGCGCTGAAGGCCGTGCCGGTCGACCTCGTGGAGGTGCGGTTAGCGGACGATCTCGGCGGCCGGGCGCTCGCGGTCGTGACGGGCCGGCTGAGCGACGTGCAGGAGGCGGTCGCGGTGGCGCGCGAACGGTGCGGCGAACGCGCGGTGTGGCTGGGCGGTACCGTCCTGCCGCGGCTCGACGAGACGCTGCGCGACGTGCTCGCCGAAGGCACGCGTTTCGCTGCCTGCCAGGTGCGGCAGCCCGCGGGCGCCGAAACGGTGGAGGGTTAGACCGTGTTCCTCGGGCGCGTGATCGGGCGGTTGGTGCCGGCGGTGGTCACGCCGGGGCTCGAGGGCGTGCCGCTGCTGTGGGTGCAGCCGCTGGACAAGCTCGGCGGACCCGCGGGCGCGCCGTTCGTCTGCGCCGACGGTACGCGCATGGCCGGGCCGGGCGAGACGGTGTACTGGGAGGCGAGCCGCGAGGCAGCGCTCACGCTCGAGCCGAGCTTCGTGCCGGTCGACCACGCTGTCGTCGGCCTCGTGGACGACGTAGAGATCGATGCGGGTGCGACAGGCGTTGCGCCGCACCGCAGGAAGGGCGGGCGATGATCCTCGGGCGTGTGGCGGGCCGCCTGGTATCGACGATTCACCACCCGTCGATGAGCGGACGCAAGCTGCTGGTCGTGGACAAACTGGATGCCGAAGGCAACCCGACCGGCGGTTACGTGATCGCGGTCGACGCCGCGGGGGCGGGAGCGGGCGAGACCGTCCTCGTGCTCGACGAGGGCAACGGCGCGCGGCAGGTGCTCGCGGGTGACGACCTGCCGGTGCGGTCGGTCGTGGTGGCGATCGTCGACGATCTGGGGTGAACGGCCCGCCGCCGCCCCGCGCGGTCGCGGGCTGCGGCCGAGGGACCGGACCGTTGGTATCGGATCGGCCTATCGCGAGCGATACGAGTCGCCATATCGTTCAGTACCATCGCGAGCGGCCCGGCCCCTCGACATGTGTCCCCTCCCTGGGCCTCTCTCCTGCGTGTGGTGTCTCCCTGTCCTTCCCACCGTGAGATCGTGGCGCATGCTTCAGCGCGAACGATGGCAGTGTAGGTGACGGGTGTTCCATATCCCGGAACAGGAAACAGGTTTTTCATGGACGCGAGATACTGTACCATTCCGTAGGATGGAACGGTTGGGTGGTATGCTTGGCCGTTCGCTCGCCGGGCCGGCGAGCCGGGCGCAAGCCGCGCCAGGCGCCGAGCGTAGGCCGCGCCGCGCTGTGCAAGGGGGCCGCCATGCCGCGCAAGCTCAGTCCGGACACCACGTACGGCCAGAAGATCGTCGCGCTGTTCGCGCGCCTGCTGTTCTCCGGCGAGTGGCACGGGCTGGCCGATCTCGCGCGCGAGTTGGAATGCAGCAAGCAGACCGTGCTGCGCCTGGTCGACGACGTCACGCTCAGCTACCGGGTCAAGATCGACAGCGACCTGCGCGGCGGCCGCCGTTACTGGCGCATCCGCCGCAGCGTGCCCGCCGAGCCCGCCGCGATGCTGACGCCGCAGGAGATGGACGCGCTCTTGATGTGCCGCGCGTTCACGCGCCACCTGCTGGGCCGGCAAGGCTACGGCGAGGCCGAACGCGCGCTCGCCAAGACGTCGCAGTTGCTGGCCGGCGGCGGCGGCGAGGACGGCGAACTGGGCGCCGCGCGCTTCGGGGTCTTCCGGCCGGGGTCGATCGACTACACGCCGTTCCTCGGGTTCTTGCAGACCGTGACCGAGGCGATGCGGGCCTGCCGCGTCTGCGAGGCAGAGTACCGCAAGCCGGGCGAGCGCCGGTCGAAACGGTTCCGCTTCAAGCCGCTGAAGGTGTTCTCGTGGCGCGAGACCATCTACGTGCACGGCCGGTACGCCGGGATGCCCGGCCAGAAGTTCAAGGACCCCGGCCACGATCCGCTGTGGGCGCTGCAGCGGTTCCGCAGCGTGCGCCTGACCGACGTGACGTTCAAACCGCCGGCCGACTACGACTTCGAGCGCGCCTTGAACCGCGAGTTCGGCCTGCTGCGCGGCGGCGAGCGTGTCAGGGTGATGGCCGATTTCACGGGCTGGGCCGCCGACTACGTGGCCGAGCGCGAGTGGTCGCCGGCGCAAACGCTCGCGTGGCGTCCGGGTGGCGTGCTGCGACTGAGCTACGATGCCGCGTCGGTGCCTGAAGTCGTCTCCTGGGTGCTGAGCTTCGGGAGCCTATGCCGGGTGGTCGAGCCGCAAGCAGTGGTCGATGCCGTGCTGGAGCGGTTGCGGGAGGTCGGCGGCATGTACAGCCAGGCGCGGCGGGAAAAGGGGTAACAAGATGAGGAAGATGGAGGGTGGTCGGGCTCGTTGGCGAACGAGCCGCCGATGATCGGGTTCGTTGCCGTCACCGACTCGGCTTGGTTCCGGTTCCTGCGGGAACGGAGGAGCGAGGAGGTCAACTTCTGGCAGCCATCGGGCGGGCGGGGGTTTCGGGCCGTGCCGCCCGGGTCGCCGTTCTTCTTCAAGTTGAAACAGCCCCACCATGCGATCGGCGGGTTCGGGTTCTTCGTTCACCACTCGGCGCTGCCGGCGTGGATGGCGTGGGAGACGTTCGGAACGGGAAACGGAGCGCCGGACGCCGCCGCGATGTACCGTAACATCGAGCGCCTGCGGCGCTCGACAGCTGCCCGCCCGGCAGGCGGTGCGCGACCGGGATCCTACGACATCGGCTGCATCATTCTGACTGGATGCAAATTCTTCGACGAACACGACTGGGTGCGGGTACCGGACGATTTCGCCCGCAACATTGTGCAAGGCAAGAGATACGATCTGACCGTCGGCGAGGGCGCTCGGATCTGGGAGCAATGCCGCCTGTTGGCCGCCGCCCGCAGGGACGACGCGAGCCAGGTTGCGGATGCGCTACACGTTGCGACGGGCGCGCGCTTTGGCAATGAGACGCTGGTCAGGCCGCGCCTCGGCCAGGGGTCGTTCCGGATCGCCGTGCTCGACGCCTACGGTCGGGCCTGCGCCGTCTCGACTGAGCACTCGCTGCCGGTTCTCGAGTCGGCGCACATCCGCGCCTTTGCCGAGGGCGGCAGCCACGACGTCGCCAACGGGATCTGCCTGCGGTCGGACATCCATCGCCTCTTCGACGCCGGCTACGTGACGATCGACGAACACCAGCGCTTCGTCGTGAGCCGCAAGCTCAAAGACGAGTACGACAACGGGAAGGTCTATTACGGTTGGCATGGCCGCACGATCTCACGGCCGCGCGACCGGCGGTTGTGGCCGGATCAGGACGCGCTGGACTGGCACCGGCAGAACAAGTTCGTGGCGTGAGGGAATGCTATCGTCGGAGACGCCGCCGGCGAACTGCCGCGACACTGATCAGTACTGTCGGGTCACAGGCCAGACCTGCACGTTCGAAGCCCCCGCCCGTCGGGGCGCGCCGTGGCAGCGCGCCCCGCGGACGCAGCCTACTTCTTGATCATCACCACGTCACCGGTCTGGAACCCGGAGCCGCTGATCCGCTGCACCGTGGTCACGCCTTCCTCGACTTCGACGGCCTTGACCTCGCCCACGGTCTCGTGCAGGACCTTCAGCACCTTGCCGGTCTTGGGGTGTTTGACCTCCTGGGTCTGCCGCTTGACCTCGAAGACCATCCCGTTCTTGATGCCCAGCTCGGTGCCGCCGTCGATGAACAGGAACTCGTCGGCGGCGATCAGCAGCCCTTGCCAGGGGCGCTTGGCCACCTGCTCCTCGAGTTTCTCGACCACGCCGTCGATGACCTTGCGCGTCGCTTTGCCGACGACGTGTTCGTCGAACGATTTCTGGTCGCCGAAGCTGAAGCTCTCGGTGGCCAGGCCGATCGAGCGGCTGGTCTCGGACTTGTCCACCGAGTCGGCCCAGAGCACTTCGCCGCTGCCTACGTCGATCAGGCGCAAATCGACCGCGACCCGGCCGGTGTAAGATCCCAGGCTGGCCGATTTGCTCACCTTGCTCAGGGCGCCGCCGGCCTTGCTCTCCTTGTAGCCAAACTCGGTGATCGCCGCTTTCACCAGGATGTCGCCGATCTCCAGCTTCTGGGCGGCCGTGACACCGGGGTTGGCCAGGTCGGACATGCTGAGATTCTTCTCGGCGAGGATCTCCGCCAGCGCATCGCGCTCGTAGACGCGGAACTTGCCCGTCTTCATCAGCGCGGTAATCAGCATGTCGGCCATGCCGTCGCCGGGCTCCGGCCCGTGGTACCAACCCGCGTCGGCCTTGTTCTCAAATGAGCCCACGACGACCCGGAACTTCAGGCCCATCTCGTCGGCGGACGCCGGCCGCGGCGCGAGCACCACGACCAGCGCCATCGCCAAGATGATGACCGACAACCTCATGCTCATGCTGGCCTTCATGTCAGATCTCCCTTGTCTCGAGTCGAAGGACCATCGGACGGCGCCGAACTCGACCCTATCACAGTCGATAACGTCTGTCAGGAGGCAAGATCACACGCGGTCGCCGTAGTGCGGTTTTACGAGAATCGGCTTGTGTTGTACTGTCAGGCTGTCGCTGAATTCACCGGCTGGACGATTCAACCATTTCAGGTCGCCGTATGTCTACTGTCTCGATCCTCCGCCCGACCCTGGCCCTCGCCGCCTGTCTTGGCGCAACCTTCGCCGCCGCCGCAATAGGCGGCCTCGCGTCCGTCCGGTCCGCTTCCTTCTACAGCGAGCTCGCGCGCCCCGCCTGGGCTCCGCCTGCCGGTGTCTTCGGTCCCGTCTGGATCGTGCTGTACCTCACGATGGCGTTCGCCGCCTGGTTCGCCTGGCTGGCGCGATTGCGCCACGGCCGGGGCGACGCGCGCCTGGCGGCCGCTCTCTTCCTTGCCCAGCTCGTCGCGAACGCTCTGTGGACCTGGCTGTTCTTCGCCTGGCGCCTTGGTTTATGGGCGTTTGTGGAGATTCTCGTGCTGTGGGGTCTGATCGCCGCCACGGCGTTTGTCTTTTGGCGCCTGCGGCGTCTCGCCGGCCTGCTCCTGCTGCCCTACCTGGCCTGGGTCAGCTTCGCCGCGGCGCTGACATTCGCAATCTGGCGGCTCAACCCGCACTTGTTGTAATAGTCTAGAAAACAGGCCGCCGCCGCCGGTCAGCCACCCCACGGATAGGTGCTCCGCGGGACGCAGAACGACCCCTCGGGCTCGACAGCGAGATCGATCACGACCGAGAGTATCTCGGCGCCCGCCGGCAGATAAATTTCGTGGAAGGTCAGGGTGCACGGACCCGCCGGAATGCCCGTGAACTCGTAATCGAGATCGAACAGGCACAGGCAATCGCAGGGGTCGGCGTCGTCGCCTTCGCGCGCGGTGATCTCGATCTCGGCGCCTGAGATCTGGATGTCGGCCGCGATCGTGCCGGGGCAGCAGTTCAAGCCCGCGTTGACGTGCTTGATCGCAAGCGCGCCTTGGCCGTCATAAGTCCACACGACACAGTCGACATCGGGGCCGTACTCGTCGTCGACGGCGAGTTTGGCGGACTTGCAGTCGGTGGCGGCCACGAGGCTGCCCGCAGCGGGCGATGGGCTGCCAGGACGCGCGGGGCTCTTGGGCGAGTCTTCGCTGCAGGCCGGCAGCAGCGCCGCCGCAGCGCCGGCGCAGGCCAGGGCCAGCGCGCAGAACAGCCGGCGTTGATCGAGTGGGCGACGAATCGACATGTCGGTTCTCCCTTCTCGCCGAATTCGCTGTTTCAATGATACAGCCCCGAGTGGTGGCGGTCAATGAGGGCGGCGCCTTCGGCAGTTCCGTTACAGCAAGCCGCGAGGCGTCGGAACCTCTTGCCAAGCACACCGCCGGTGTCGGATCATGCCGCCATGCGATCGCCTGTTGTGCTTCTGTTCGCGGCATGTCTCGCGACCCTGGCGGCCGCCCGGCCCGCGCTCGCCGGCGATCCGGGCGTGCGCCTGGTTGCGGCTGCGCGCGAGCAGATCGGCGTGACGATCGTCTACGACCCGTCCTACCAGCGTCTCGACTACCCCGGCGGCGATATCGCGCTCGAGCGCGGTGTGTGCACCGATGTCCTCGTGCGGGCCTACCGCCGTCTGGGCGTCGATCTGCAAGTGCTCGTGCACGAGGACATGGCGGCGGCCTTCGGCGCGTATCCCCAGTTATGGAACCTGTCCCGGCCAGACCCCAACATCGATCACCGGCGCGTGCCGAACCTGGCGACGTTTTTCGCGCGGCACGGCGAGGCGCTCGGAGCGAGCCGGCGCGCGCAGGACTACGCGCCCGGCGACATCGTGACCTGGCGGCTGGTCTCCGGTGTGCCGCACATCGGGATCGTGTCGGACCGCGCCAGCGAGGCGGGCGTGCCGCTCGTGATCCACAACATCGGGCGCGGGACGTTGGAGGAGGACGTGCTGTTCGCGTACGAGGTGACGGGGCGGTATCGGTACCGAGCGGAGGGTTAATCCGGCGCGGTCACCTGACGACGATCATCTTCCTGGTCCAGCGGCCGTCCTCGGTGCTCAACCGGTAATAATACACGCCGCTGGCGCACCGTCGTCCGCGGTCGTCGTCGCCCGCCCACGCGACCCGGTGCATGCCCGCCGTGTACCGGCCCAGCGAGCGAACCCGCTGGCCGCGGTTGTCGAAGATCTCGAGGCGCCCCGTGTCGCCGTTGCGCACGCTGAAGCTGATGTGGGTTGCCTGCGTGAACGGGTTGGGCGCGTTGCCATGCAGGGCGGTGGGCGCGGTCGCGGCGTGGACCACGACCTGGAAGAGGTGTTCTACCGGATCGTTGGCGCCGTCGCTCGCCGTCACGGTGATCGTCGCCTCGCCGCGGGCCAGCGGGGCGATGGTCAACTGGCTGCCCGCGAGCGCGACGGCCGCCGCCAGCGGATCGCTGCTTGCGGCCGTGTAGATTAGAGGATCGCCCTCGGGGTCGGTGAACACCGTGGCGAGGTCCAGCACCAGAGGCTCGCCGCCTTCACTTGCCTGTTGCGTGCCGATGGGGCCGGTCACTTGCGGCGGCAGATTGACGGCCGCGAGCACCGAGCCCCG
>Ga0334887_1001133_pt1 | contig 36491 bp, 33 predicted proteins | sample GraSluR1_MG_10_FD_207217 | JGI IMG/M metagenome (GOLD analysis project Ga0334887, IMG submission 207217) | Sludge microbial communities from methane-producing bioreactor in Wageningen University, Netherlands - Granular Sludge_18_07-R1 | ecosystem: Engineered > Bioreactor > Anaerobic >...
GTCGCCATTGCGTTCTGATCAGCCGTCGCTGACTCACTTGCTTCCGGACTCTCACCAACTGAAGGGGCTGTGCTCGCGGACTCATCCTCCATGTTTGCCACAGCCATGGAGCTGGGGAACATGCCGACCGTCAGAGTCAGGCCGAGCAGCGCGCCCAGGAACCTCTTGCGATTCAGTTTTCTCCTGCTCGATTGCCGCTCGCTGCGACTACCAGACATCGCGTTCCCCCATCGCGTTCCCCATTTTCATGGTTTTTTCTCAGAAACGTCCAAGAGGAATATTGGCCTTGATGCCTACCTCAGACCTAGCCGTTTAGCATAGACCACCCTGAACCTCACCCAGGCCACCCGGCCTCACCCGCTACGGGTAGTGACGACCTGCAGGACTCATGATGGAATGAGGGCTATGACGAATAGGGGGATCGCCGACGCCTTGGAGCGCCTTCAACGAGCGGTAGAGGCGGACGACCCGCACGAGATCATCGATGTCATCACCGCGGAGAAATGGTGGCTGCTCCCCAATCACTTCCCAGCAATGAAGGCGGCGCTCGCACACGTACCAGCGAGCATGATCGCGGAACACCCGTTGCTGCGTATCGCTCAGCCCCTGATCTTGTTGACGAGTCACTCGCTGACGCCAGCAGCCAGATCGTCCGGAACGAGTCAACAACCCGCAAAAACACTGACCGACACCGGCGAACTCCTTGTGGAGATGATCGTGAGCCGGGTCAGCAGCGACTACCCAACAGCATGCAGTGCCGCGAAGCGCCTCGCCGATCTGACCATGACGAACGCCATGGCATCGGGCTACCACGCCGAAGACCCGGCACCGCTATCCCTACTTCATATAGGGATTACCTATATGCTTGCGGGCCAGACCCGCGAAGCAATCCGGGCCCTACTGTGGGCCAAAGATCTGGCGTCCGAAAGTTCATACGCCTTTGTTTATTCGGATGCCTGCGCAAAGCTCGCCGTCATTTTTGCTCTGCGAGGCAGTCTGCACGAAGCTCAGCGAATGCTGGACGAAAGTCGTAAGTCTGATGCGGTCCCGGTGTTCATGTCCGAGTTTCTCGATACCACGCAGCGTGTCGCACGTGCGATGATCGCGCTCACGCGCATGGATCACGACGCCGGGACTCTGGTCGGCGAACTGCCCGGGATCGACACGCTCGACGAGCTCTGGCCGTTCATCGTCTTCATCAAAGCACGCTTCGCGCTCGGCCAGAAGAGACCCCTGGAGGGGCTGGATATCGCCGAACTCGCGTTCAGTTCACGGCCGCTGGTCCCCGGATCCTTGGCGGCAGAACTGCTGACCTCCGTACTCCTTGATGCGCTGCTGGCATCTGATGCCTCGGAGCGAGCGTGCTGCCTGATCGATTTCGTCGCCGAACCGGGCCAGCGCACTGAGGTCGCGCGCGCCCGGCTGCTGGTGAGGGTCGGCAACCACGACGACGCGGAGTTCGTCCTGCAGGATCTGCTGAACAGCGATCTTGACCCTACAGTGCGGCTGGGGGCCCAGTTGTTGGAGGCGGAGATCGCTCATCATCGCGGCATCCCTTTGAAACTCACATTGGCACGGGCCGTCGCCGGCCAGGTGCTCTGCGGCTCGCGGTGGTTGCTGACCCAGACTCCCTCCGCTGTCATCGTCCACATCGCCGATGCCCTGCCGCCGGACGAACGGGCAGCATTCGAACGGGCAGTCCTACCTGACGGCTCGGACACCTCGAAGGCATCGCGGATTCAGTTGACGCGCGGCGAGACCTCGGTGCTGCAAGCCTTGAGCAGGACCTCCACCCTCGACAGCGCAGCCGCGGCTCTCCACTTGTCGCGCAATACGGTGAAGACCCATCTGTCGGCCGTGTATCGCAAGCTCGGCGTGAACTCCAAGGACGATGCGCTGCAGAAGGCCAGGCAACTGGGCATCATCTCCGGAATGCCCAACGACGGACCCGACCAGAGAGTGCCTCACCTGGACATCCGCTCCTGAAGCCGGACTGGGGGTGCCGTCCGAACAAGTAACCTCGACAACGTGATCGAAGTCTCTGCAGTCTGCCTGTTCGATGATTCCGGACGCGTGCTGACCGTCCGCAAACGAGGCACCAGCGGGTGGATGCTGGTGGGAGGCAAGCCCGAGGTCGGCGAAACACCCCGCCAGTGCGCGATCCGCGAGGTGGCCGAAGAGCTCGGCGTTGGCCTGGATGCTGCCAGACTGCGCGACCTGGGCACCTTCCGCAGCATCGCCGTCAACGAAGGCGTGCCCCTGACCGCCCACGTGTTTATCTCCGATGAGCGGGTCTCGCCATCGGTCCACGCCGAACTCGCCGCACTGCGCTGGGTTAACCCCGCCGACCCCGGCGACGGGCAGGCGCCATTGAACACCGACCTGGTCTTTCCGCTGCTGGTCTCCGCGGGAGAGCGTCGCGGTGCGGACGATCGCGTCGGCCCACCTGCCACCATTGAGCGTCGGTCCACCTGCCACCATTGATTTGTGATGCCGCGGCCCGACGACAGCGGGCCGGCCTTGGAATCGATCGTGGTCTTGGCAACGTGCCCGCACAATCTTGCGAGGCTAGGTAGTTCCGCCCACCTACCATGAACACATGTCAGACGAGCAACTGAGCGCCGGTCCGGCGCAGCCACCCGACCGCTTCGCGCTTCGCGAGGCCGACTGGCGTAACGGCGCGCTGGTCTATCAGGTGATAGTCGACCGATTCGCCCAGAGCCCGCGCCTCGCCGCCAAGGGATACCTGTATCCGGCACCCAAGAGGCTTCGTGATTGGAGCGAGACTCCGGAGAAGGGCCGCTACCTGGACGATCAGGAGGTTTGGTCACACGAGATCGATTTCTGGGGAGGTGACCTGCCGAGCTTGCGCAGCCGGCTCGAATACATCGATGAGTTGGGCGCTGACGTCTTGTACCTGTGCCCGATTCACCTGGCCTGGACCAACCACGGCTACGACGCACTGGACTACCAGCAGGTGCGTCCTGACTACGGCAGCCGCGACGATGTCCGGCGACTCGCCGAAGACGTGCACGCACGCGGCATGAAGCTGGTGCTCGACGGTGTCTTCAACCACATGGGACGCCACAGCCCGGCATTTCAGGCAGCGGCAGCCGGCCAGCGCAGCCGATACCGCGGCTGGTTCGACTTCGACCAGGGCTACCCGGGTGGCGCCCGAGCCTGGGCGAACGCGGTCAACCTGCCCGAATTGGTGATCGAGAACCCGGCGGTTCAAGATCACATCTGGGCCGGTGATGACTCGGTGGTGCGTAGTTGGCTGCGCGACGGGATCGATGGCTGGCGGCTTGATGTCGCTTTCGAGTTGGGCCCCGACTATCTCGCTCAGCTGACCGCAGCCGCCCATGACGAGAAGCCCGGATCGCTGGTTCTCGGCGAGGTCTGCAACTACCCGGCCGGCTGGTTCCCGGCGCTCGACGGCGTGCTGGGCTTCACGCTGCGCGAGATCTTGCTGCTGACGGCCAACGAGCGGGTCACCGCCGCCCACGCGCAACGGATGCTCGAACGTCTGTTCGCCGACGCCGACTACGAGCATCTGCTCAAGTGCTGGAACTATCTCGACAATCACGACGTGCCTCGGTTGACGGACACGGTCCCGAACGAACTCGCCCGCACACTGGCCGTCGTCCTGCAGTTCACACTGCCGGGCAGCGTCAACGTCTACTACGGGACCGAACTGGGCCAGACGGGCGGAGACGATCCTGAGAACCGCGCACCGATGCGGTGGGATCTGGTCAACCAATCCAACGAAACGCTGCGTTTGTATCACTGGCTGATCTCGGTGCGCCGCAGCCACCGGGCGCTGCGGGTGGGCGATCTGCGGTGGTTGGTCACCGACCGCCTGATCGGTTTCGAACGGTATACCGACCGCATCGGCGACGCAGTTATCGTCGTCGCCAACCCATCGTCCGAGACAGTCACCGAGACCGTGCTGGTGCCTGACTCGTGGCTGATGGATCTGTCCGGGTTGACCGACCTGTTCGGTGGCCAACGGCTGCGCGCGCATCGCGCAACGCTCAACCTCACCCTTGAGCCGCATCAGGTGATGGTGCTCACCCCGAACCTCGACGAGGTGAACGGATACACTCCCTACAAGCGCGTCCGATAGCCACAGCCTCCGGAGCCGAGCAAGGAGTCAGCGGTGAGACTGAAGTCCTGGGTGATCATCGCCATCGCAGCCGTGTTCGCGTCCGTGCTCACCGGCTGCTCGGTACCCGACTACGACCCGGTGACCATCGTGTACGAGAACTACGACGACTCGACCACCGTGACGTGGGCCGTCGAAGGCACCGAGGTCACGCGCACCCAGCAGACCGATGACGACGATCCCACCGAGACCAGTTACGAGCTGCCCGACCGCGCGGCGTTCGTCACTTCGGTCCACGAAGAGCTGCATCCGCCCAAATGGGACGGCTGCGAGGACGCCAACGAGATGACTATCGAGGCCCAAGACCCGGACGGCACGCTCCACGTGTCGAAGCTTGCGGACTGCGGCGTGCAGCTCAAGTATGTGGACGATATGTTCTGGGCACTCGGCGACGGCCGCTGAACCCCGGCCTTGAGAAAGTGATCGGACCGACCCCCTGCAAACAGTGGCGCCAGGAGGAAACCATGAAACCAAGATCAGTGGTCATCGCCATGGCTGTTGCGGCCGGGTTCACCGCTGGGCTGACGGGCTGCACCCCGATCCCCGACTACACCTACGTGACCGTCACCTCGGCGAACCCCTGGATGCCTGGCACGCGAACCATGTGGGTCGTGCAGGGCACCGCCGTCGAGCGGACCGAGACATTCCCGGACGACGGGGTCGAGGCGAGCAGCACCCTCAACTACCAGTTGCTCGACCAACAGGCGTTCCTCAAGGCCGTCCATCGGGCATTGAACGTCGAGCAGAACTCCCCGTGCATGGATGCCGTCGAGTTCACCGTGCAGGCGCGCGACGCCGAAGGCGGCCTCTACGGCAGCAACCTGCAACAGTGCGGCAACCAGCAGGAATACGTCGCAGATCTGCTGGATGCGCTCGACGCCGACCGGGCCTGAGCGGGGCCGGCCGCGTCCGCTCGGCCTCGGCTAGATGAGGATCAACGCGCCGGCGGCCACCACCGAGGTGAGCAGCGTGAGAATGTCGAAGGTGCGCTGCTTCACGCGTCCGATCACTGCGACGCCGATCACGGTGCCCAGTAGGACGACCGGAATCATCATCGCCGCCGTCGTCAGTACGCGCGGGGTGAACAGCCCCAAAGCCGCGGTCAGCGGAGTCTTGGAAACGTTCACGATGAAGTAGAACCAGGCCGACGTGCCGAGGAAGCGCATCTTGTCGACCTTGGAGACCTGCAGATACAAGGCCATCACCGGGCCGGCCGCGTTCGCCGCCATCGTTGTGAAGCCGGCCGCCACCCCGGCACCGATCGTCAGCGCGCGAGGTGGACGAGTGTCGTCGCCGGCCACCGGCGGTTTGCGACGGGCGGTCACGGCGAGCTGGATGAGCACGGAGATCAGCAGGATCGCACCGATCGAACGTCGCAACATCAGATCGTTCACCACACGGATGAAGACCGCGCCGAGCAGCAGGCCGGGCAGCACGGACGGCAGCAGACTGCGCAGCATGCCCCAGTCGGCATTGCTCCGGTAGCGCAGCACCGCCACGATGTCACCGGTGATCAGCAGGAGCAGCGCGGCGGCGGTGGATTCCTTGGTGGGCATCACGAGCGCCATCAGCGCGACCGCCACCGAGCCGAGCCCGCCGAAGCTGGTCTTGGCGATGCCGATGATCAGCGCGGCAACGATCAGCGGCAGCCATTCCATCAGACACCTCCCGGGGATGCGCGCCCCGTTCCGCGAACCCTCGGTGGAGACTACTCCTGCGGGTCCGAGACCGGGGGCTCGTCTTCGCCGTCGGTCGGCTGCACTGCGGGATCGTCGGCGGCGAGTGACTCGTTGACCAGCGAATCGCGGTACGTCGCCGAAAGCACACGGTACGGCCGCGACATCAGGGCGAGCACCGTGACGATCAACCCGATCAGGCTTGCCAACAGGAAAGCCAGGGCGATGCCCCGGGTGGTGCCCGCGCCCAGCAGCCAACCCAACTGGTTGCGCCCGGCGTCTGAATTCATATAGGGAATCAGCCAGAATTCGGCGATCGGGCCGATCATCAGCGTGCTGATCGGGGCGGCGGCAAGTTCGATCGCCATCGCGAAGCCGAAGACCCGTCCCTGCTGGACGAATGGCACCACCTTCTGCAGCACGGTCTGCTCGGAGGCCTCCGCGAAGGTGACCAGACCCATGTAGATGAAACAGCCGATGGCCAGCAACGCGATCGATTCGCGAATGGGCAGGATCGCCGCAACGGTCCACATGGCGATGTTGACCAGCAACAAGGTGCGCACCGGATTGACGCCCAGACCCGTACGGGAGATGATCATGCCGCCGAGGATGAAGCCGATGCTGCACACCCCCCATAGGATGCCCCAGGCCTGCACCGGCATGAGTTCCAGACCGTACGGGTCGAGCAGCGCCATATAGACCCCGCCGAGCAGGTTGTTGAAAGTCGAGAAGAGAACCAGCGCGAGCAGCCCGGGAACCGCCCGGGTCATCCGGAAGGCTTCTGCGAAATCGACCTTGGCCGGCACTCCCTCGGCATGCTGCACGCCGGGTTCGTTGATCTCGATTGAGCGCAGATGCAAGGCACTGACCACGATGAACGCCACCCCGGCCACCAGCAATGGCCCCATCCCGAGGAAGCCCACCGCCAGACCCGAGACCACCGAGTTCAGCGCAAAACCGATGCCTTGCACCATGCCCACCAGGCCGTTCGCCTTCGGACGTAGTTCGGCGGGCACCAGCATCGTCACGCAGGTCGCCAGGGCGAGGCCGCGGATCGATTCGACCAGTGCGCCGAGCAGCAGAATCGTCAGGAAGACCCAGAAGAACGGCCGGCGTAGGTCGAGAAGCACATCGGAGGGGATAACGAAGAAGAGCGCGGATCCGATCGCGAAGGCGACGGCTGTACAGGCCGTCGCCAGCATCATGGCCGTCTTCTTGCGGATGCGGTCGATGAGCGTCCCAAAGGGCACGCTGGTGAGCGCGAGAAAGAGCATGTAGCTGCCGCCGAGGATGGAGGTCACCAGCACTGAGCGGGATTCGAGATATGCCCAGAAAGTGAAGCCGAACCACACCATCTGCGTGGTGATATTGGCCAGCAGTGTGTTCACCAGCACCCGTTGGAAGGTGCGCATGGTTCTCCTGTCGGTTCGGCTGGAACTCGGCGTTGGTCAGATGAAGCAGACTACCCGATGCTGCCAACCCGGCCGCCGGCGAAGATGGACCCTATATCGTGCACAACCTGGCGGTCCCCGGTTACGCTGGAGGAGATGACAGTCGGCAATGCGGCCGCGTAGGCGTTTCCGGAGGCGAACAATGCAGAACGATGTGAGGGCGATCATCGAGGCCGGCGAGCATCCGCTCGGCACGTTCTTCCAACTCGGCAATGAGACCGCTGCCGAGTGCATGGGCTACGGGGGCTTCGACTACATCGTCCTCGACACCGAGCATGGCCCATTCGATGTCGAGACCTCGCTCAGTCTGATTCGCGCAGCGAAGTCGGCCGGGTGCGTCCCGTTCGCCCGCGTCAAGGATTCGTCACGAGCCTCCATCCTCAAGATGCTGGACGCCGGCGCACTGGGCATCATCATCCCGAACGTGCGCAGCCTGGACGAAGCCCGCGAGATCGTGAAATGGGGCAAGTATTTTCCGGTCGGCGAGCGCGGCATCGCCCCCACCCCGGGCACCCACTACTGGTACGACGAGTATGCGACCAAGGGCCTCGACAACTACATGCGGGTCTCCAACGACCGCGCGATGCTGATTCCCCAGTGCGAAACCGTGGGCTGCCTGGACGACATCGAGGAGATCATCCGGCTGGACGGCATCGACGGCATCTTCGTCGGGCCGTTCGATCTGTCCGCGGCGCTCGGGCGTCCCGGCGATTTCGCCAATCCCGAGCACGTCGCGGCGATCTCACGCGTGCAGCGCGCCTGTCAGGAGGCTGGGAAGGCATCCTTCATCTACAGTCCGACGGTCGAGGACGCGAAGAACCGCATCCGTCAGGGATTCGACTCGGTCACCTATTCGATGGACGCCCTACTGCTGATCGATGCCGTGAAGCATGCCGTGGCGCAGTTGGGTGATCTCGACTAGCCCGGTGTCGAAGACCGGTCATTTGCCGGGTGAATCGTCCTCGTAGAGCACATTCGTCCGCTTGAGCGGTGGCAGGTCATCGTCGGGGCCGGGCAATGGCATGATCGGTGGCGGGTTCTTGCGGGTCAGCCAGCGCCACAGACTGCCGCCACGGGATTCCTGCCCGGTGACAACGTAGTGCAGCGCGTTGGAATCGTGCAGGGTCAACTCCAGATGCCGTTTGGCCACCGGCGAACCGGCCAGCAGCACCCGATCGCCCACGCGCAACACGAAGTGGTCGTCCGGCAACTGGATGTTCTTGTTCGCCCGCCGCACCAGCAGCACCACCATCGACATCCGGCGGCCACGATCGAACGGATTGGCCCGCAGATGGCCGGTGGTGAAACGTCCGCCGCCACAGATCAGGTCGGCCAATGCGGGAGCTCGCTGCTCGGAGATCGCCAGGTCCCACAGTTCGGGGTGCCGGCCCGGATCGAGCTGGGACAGCTGCTCATAGAGCTGGGCGCATTCGGTTTCGTTGTGCTGCGGGATGAGCCGCAGAAAACGGTTGAGCAGCGGCGTGGTGATGCGGGCCAGGAACTCACGGGCGACGATCTGGCTGGGCACCATCAGCAGGTCCTCGTCGAAGGCCTCGATCAGCGGGGTGTTCTTCAGCTGGTTCTGTCTCACCACCACGTAGATGTCGTGATTGAGGGCGCGTGCAGTGACGGCGATCGACAGGTTCTTGGGGTCGGACGCATTGCCGGCGACCAGCCCGACCGCGTGCGCGATACCGGCCGCCTTGAGATCTTCCGATCTGGTTCCGGTGCCCTTGATGTCGACCCCGGGTTCGCCGTAGTGCCGCTCGTCGATCACCGACAGGCTCATCCCTGCTGCCCGCAACTCTTCGACCATCATGTGCCCGAATCGGCCGTAGCCGCACATGATCCAGTGCCCCTTCGGCGGCGCAGCGATCGGGACGATGGCCTGGCCCGGCAAGCCGGTGATGAGATTGCGCAGGCGGTGGCGCTGCGGGGCGGTGATCGCCGCCGCAAGCGACTCGGCGAACTGCTCGAACGGGTTGATCACCAGATCACCGCCGAAGACCCCGATGTGGGTCTCGGTCTCGACATCGCGGATGCGCGCCAGCACCGGAACTCGCGGGGCGAGCAGCCGCACATTGACCGCGATCGCCTGGTTGGTGGGATCGTCGTCGGTGAGCGCGACCACACCCTTGCAGTTCGAGTTCATCAGCCCGGCCTGCTGGAGCAGCAGGGGGTCTTTTGCGTCGGCCACCACGGTGGGAGGGTCGACCCCGAACTCGTCCATCCGCAGCTCTTGCAGGCGGGCGTCATTGAGCTCGATGGCGATGAAGCGCAGGCCCAGATGGTCGAGGCCGTGACAGACCATGCGTCCGGTCTCGCCGATGCCGCAGACGATATAGAAGGGCGTGCGGATCTGGTTGACGCGCCGGGTGAACCGGGCGATCTTGACGGCGTTCTGGAAGCCCTTGTCCTGAAGCAACGCCAAGACATTGACCAGCGAATACGACCAGGCGGCGACCGAGGTGTAGATGGTCAGGGTCATCCACATCCGCTGCAGGGCGTTGTAGGGGTGCGGCACCTCGCCGAATCCGATGGTCGTGGACGTGAAACTGACGACGTAGAACGCGTCGAAGATGGTGAGTGGCGGGCTGGGGCGCCCGGTCAACGGATCGGTACCGGGAATCAATGCCAGGCCGGCGGTGCAGAAGGTGTAGACGCCGATGACGAGCAATAGGGGGAATCTCATCCTGCGCAGGATGAGATAGAAGACGTCGCTCAGTTCCGTCTGCCGCTGAGCCGATGACGAACTGCGCATCTCAGCCCTGGCTCAGCGCCGCACCTGAATGATCTCGCTGACCATCAGCACGACCGAAACGATATTGGCCAGCAGTGCGCCGCCCGACAGTGAAACGACCACCGACATGTGCGCCTCACTCATCCCGCTCGCCGACATCTGGCTGGCCCAAACCCAGACGGCGGCGGCGACCAACAACTGCAGATCGGCGACCAGGCTGGTGGCGAGGTGGATCGCACCCAACTGGGTGCGATCGCCGAATTTCAGGACGGTGGCAACCAGGCTTGCCACCAGTGCCGCGGCCAGTTCAACGCCGTTGTGCACCGTGGGGTTGTCGATCTCACCGACGAAGAAGCCGAAGTTCAGTGCTGCAGCGAGAGTGATGAAGAAGCCGAAGACGACCTTCTCCAGGTTCATACAGCCTCCAACGAGAGTCAACCGAGGACAGCTCAAGCGTAGGCCCGCAAGTGGGCCTTGTCTGGCGCTGTGATTCCGCAATCCAAAGATGCGTAGCGGCAGCGCGCATTTGGATCGTGGCCGATTCTGGAGGTATGGCTGAATCCGTGGCCCGGTCGGAGCGCCGGGAACTGTGTGAGTTGATGACCACGCTGGGGCCCGACGCCCCCACCTTGTGCGAGGGCTGGACTGCCCACCATCTTGCAGCGCACCTGCACATCCGCGAATCCGATCCGCTCGCCACCGTCGGCGTGGTGATGCCGTTCTTGAAGATCACCGACAAGCGCATGCACAAACTGATGACCGAGATGAGCTTCGACGACCTGGTCGAGTTGGTTGCCAAGGGCCCCACCGGGCTGAGCCCCTTCCGCATTCCGGTGGTGGACGCCAAGGCGAACTCCGCGGAGTTCTTCGTCCACCATGAGGATCTGCGGCGCGGCGGCCCTTACCCGGTCGGCCCGCGCGTGCTGCCGCCCCAGACCGATGAGATCTTGTGGAATACCGCGGTCGGGATGGCCGGATTCCGGCTGCGCAAGGCCAAGGTGGGCATCATCTTGCAGCGGGTCCGCGATGGCAGGGTCAGCGATGAGCAAGCGTTGGTGGCTACCGGACGCACTCCGGTGACCGTTACCGGGGAGCCGGGCGAGTTGCTGTTGTGGTTGTTCGGACGCGAGTCCGCCGCCCAGGTTCAACTGACCGGACCGGCCAACGGATTGGCCCGGGTGCGGTCGATTTCACTGGCGATCTGACACCAGTGCTGCGATCTGCGGCTGACTAGTCGCGATAGCGAAGCGCCGCGCAGGCTGGTGGCAACCGGTTGGCAACAAGGTCGTACCGCGGGCCCGATGTTCGCGGGCAGTGTTCACAACACTGCAAGCCATCTGGGAAGATGACCGTATGTCTGCCGATACCTTGAATGCCGCCATCAACCTGCGGCTGGCTCTGCTGGAGCTGCCCCGCGCAGAAGCCGAAGACGGAAAGATCGAACTCGTCGAACCACTCTTGGCTCGTCAGCGGGAACTCTCGCGCCGGCTGGCCGATCGCTTGTGTCCGGTCGACCAGCGAATCCAGGATTTTCTCGATGATTACCTCGCTGACGTCGATGTCAAGCCTCGGCTCCCCAAGCAAACCCTGATTCTCGACCAGGCCGGTCTGGCCCGCGGTCTCAGTCTCCCGGCGGACGGTGACGAGTTCCACTCACCGCTGCTGTCAAGCTACCGGCTGTCCAATGGCGTGCTGCACAATCCGGCCAACGACCGCCGCACCACCGCCGGTGTCTTCCACATTGCAGAAGGCGGCTTGCCCATTCCGGACGACAAGATCATCGTCCGCAAGGATGTGTTCGCCAGGCTGCTCACGCTGGCCATGCAACCTCCGCGCGAAGACATGATCCTGCCCTACACCTCGGACCAGCCGGACCCGGCGGCCTGCTTCGTGTCGTTGCTGCTGCGCCCGCTGGTGGTGCCGGCGGTGCCCGGACGTGGCGGCGCCAAGACCATGGAGACCCGCTTCATCGTCCCCGGCGGCCTGGTCTGCAACCTCGACTTCGTCGAAGGCATCTTCGGCAACGCCGGCGACCCGCAACTTCCGCAGAACGATGCGGCGCTGGATCCGGCCACCTGGTCGGGTCACACCGGATGTGTCATCCTCGCCCCGCACCTCACCAAGGTCACCAAGCGGAGCCTCGGCATGCCGCACTGGGACGACGCCACCGAGCGTGAGCGCCGTGATGGCCAGTGCTGGAAGGACGAGGACGAGCTCTACAACGGCGGCCACGCCTTCAAGTGCTGCGCTCGCGACGAGCGCGGCGTCATGGTCACCGTCATCGCGGACAACTACTTCGGTTACTGCAAGAAGGAAGTCAAGACTCAGCTGTCCTACGCTGCGAACCTGCTCGGCTGCGCCGAGGAGGAGCATGCCGGCGGTGCCCGGGTCTACCCGGCCTACAACCTGGGTGCGGAATTCCATGACGAGTACACCCCAGCCGACTACACCGTCGCCGATGTGCTGGCCCGTGATCCGCAGCGTTTCGAACTGCAGCCGCAGGGTCACGCGCTCGACCGCGTCCAGTCGCACATCGTCCTGGTGCCCGGCGGCGCCGACTACTCCATGCGCAAGCAGACCATCACCTGGACCGACGCGTCCGGCGCCGAACAGACCATCAAGCTGCTCACCGGCAAGGTCTACATCACGCCGAACGGCTACCGGATCTACGCGAAGCACCGCGAGATGGACGAGACCCAGTGGCATCTGATCGGCGTCTCCCCCATCTCGACCGACTGCCATAAGCCCGCGACCGTGTCGGGCGGCGGCAAGTCCGAGATCAGCAAGTCGCTGGCTGACGCCTTCGTCTTCGGCAATGCCTATGCGGCTGATTTCGCCGCCGATGTGCAGCGTGTTCAGGAGTTGCTGGACGCCGACTACTCCGATCGTTTCCTCGACGGCGACCGCAACGGAAAGGACCGTCGTCCGATCCTGTCGCCGGAGCGCTCGCTCGGCTCGGTCATCAAGCTGCTCACTCCGCGCAGCGAGTACACCGCCGAGTACAACTCCTTCCTGCGCTCGATCCCCGCGCACGTCAAGGAGCTGCTGTTCACCGTCAAGCGCTACTACAAGCCCGAATGGGGCACCGACTGGCGCAGCCACTTCAGTGTCGGCATCATGAACGGACGCCCGGGCAACGCCGTGCGGCTGGAGGGCGAGAAGATCCTGGTCAACCAGCTGCGCGTCGGGTTCCTGCCCGACAACAGCTGGCGGTTGTTCAGCCTGCGTCCCGACTTCAGCCCGGCGATCAAGGTGCAGACCGAGGACGACATCACGGCCTCCACCGTCTGCTCGCCGTTCGAGAAGGCACCGGCCGGCTTCGGCAATCAGGGCGGGCTGCCCCGCAAGTATGTGATGAACTGCGAGCAGCTGCTCTTCCAGCGTCCCGACGATGCCATCCATCGCGGCTACGACAAGCAGGCCGAGCGGGATCTGTCGAAGGAGGGCACCTTCATCTCGAACTTCGAGCCCCTGACCCACGCTGAGGCTCGCGATCTGATGACCAACGCCCAGGCGTTCAGCGAGTACACCAAGCCGATGCAGGACCTGATCCGCAAGGTCGCCGCGATGGGTGACGACGAGTCTCCGCGATTCTGGATCGCCTCCGATCAGCCTCGCTTGGTGGGCGGAAAGCGTTCGAAGAATCCGCGCTATCTGCAGACCCGGCCCGACGTCGCCAATCCGGAGGCGACCGCCGCGGCAGATCTGGCATCGAAGCTGGTGCGCAAGCTGCCGAGTTCGGCCTTCGCACCGCTGTCGGTCGATGTGGTGGCCGCCGGACGACGCAACAACCCGAAGGAACCGGGTGTGCCGCCGCTGAGCGTCTACAACCCGTTGCACTACATGGAACTGCCCGAGTTGTTCATGGAGTTCATCTCCTCGATGACAGGCAAATCGCCGTCGACCACCGGTGCCGGCAGCGAGGGCGCGCTCACCAAGGGCCCGTTCAATGCGCTGGCGCCGATCGTCGACCTGAACAACAACTTCCTCGCCTACGCGTTGACCGGCTATGACGGCTGGCTCAGCTCGGCCGGTTACATCGGCCCGAAGGTGCGCGTCGATCACGACATCTCGATGCTGGTGCCCGAACTGTTCAGCCGGATGTGGCCCGACGAGCGTCGCGCGTCCAACCTGATCGCCGACGGCTACCTGGAGAAGCTCGAGGACTTCGAGTTCGACGGACGCAAGGTGCTGGCCTCGCGGCTGGGTTACCGCATGAACGAGCGGTTCGCGACCACGTACTTCGGACGCATTTTCCTGCATCCGGATGTGGTCTTCACCGACGACATGCTGCGCCCCGAGCAGCAGGATCTGGCGACCTTCGCCGAATCGATGGATGTCATCGTGACCACCCATCAGCGGGTCGCTCAGGCGTACTTCAACGATGGCGGCGTCGAGCTGGCTGTGCCGCCGCTGCGCGGCCTGCTGGAGATCATGGCCGAGGGCCAGACCTCCGAAGGCTGGACGCTGGGCAGCCCCGAGTTCCGCGAGCAGTTCACCCGCGAGTCCGTGCTCGCCAGCGACTGGTACGCCGCCCGTCTGGATGTCAAGCAGGCGGCCGATGTGGCTCACCAGCAACTCGGCCTCGACAGGCTCCGCGAGTTCTCGGCCGCGCCCGAGAACGAGCAGGTCAGCCAGCGGCTCCACCTGCAGGACCGGATCGCCGATGCCGAAACCGACCTGGCGGCCCTGATCGAGGCGGGCTACCGCGAATCGTTGGTCGGCACCATCGGACGCCAGGAGAAGTTCGACTGATCCTGATCTGATCGCCGGCCAGAGCCGGTCGATCAACGGCAGACATGGCTGTGGCCGGTCGCCCTCGGGGTGGCCGGCCACAGCCATGTCCAGCGCCGCCGACAACCGGCACCTTGGCGGGCGAGGGCTACCGGCCGTCTTGGGGTGAACTGGCGCTTCGGCAATAAACTGTGCACTAAGTGAACAAGGGGGGTGACGATGTCGCAGCCGCATGCCGGTGGGCCGGATGCTTCTTCCTCGCCGCCCCCGGATCAGCCGGCGCCGGCGCAGACTCCCCGAATCCCTGCCGACCACCCAGCGGCCACCCGGCCGCTGTCGTCCCCGGCGGTCCAGACCGGCCCGCAGAACGCGTCGTACTATCAGCCCACCGGGGGCTGGGCACCTCCTACCGGGCAGCCCGCCTGGGCGCCCCCAACCGGGCAACCGTGGGGGCCCAGCGGTCCGGCGACGTGGCAAAGTGCCCCACCGCCGTTTCCCCCGAGTGGGCCGTATCAACCGCCACGCCGGCGCAACCGCACCGGAGTCTGGGCGGGTCTCGCCGTGCTGTTGGTGGTCCTGGGGCTGCTCGCCTGGCAGGTCACCGGGTTCGGTGCCCGCGATATGCGGTCCGGTTACGTGCCCCGCGCGCAGGTTCCGCGCAGTGAGACCCAGGAGATCCCCACCTACTCGACCGCGGTCACCGCCGAGATGAGTGCGGGGATCGTGCTGGTCACCGGCGACGTCGACAATGGCGTCTCGTCCGGCACGGGCATCATTCTCAGCGAATCCGGGCTGGTGTTGACCAACTATCACGTGGTCTCGGGCACCACCGACCTGACGGTCCGGATCGCCGACACGGGTCATGCCTACGACGCCGATCTGCTCGGACGCAATGTGTGGGCCGATATCGCAGTGCTGCAACTGGAGGGCGCGGGCGGGCTGACCGAGGCCAATATCGCCGCTGATCCGGTGGCCGTCGGCGACCGGGTGGTGGCGGTCGGCAACGGCGATGGCGGCGGTGTACTGCTTGCCTCCGGAGGCAGCGTGACGGAACTCGATGCGACGGTGATGCTGGAATCGGCGTTCGGCAGCTATGGGTACGAGGATGCGGACGGAATGATCCGCTCGACCGCGGGAGCCATTCCCGGCTATTCGGGTGGCCCGACCTACAACGCCGCCACCGAGGTGGTCGGCGTGACCAGCGCGGGGCAGGACGCGGTCGCCGCGCAGATGAGCACCTATTCGATCCCGATCGCCAAGGCCGCCGCGATCGCCGACGACATCGCCGCCGGGCGCCAGAGCGAGCAGACCCGGATCGGGCCGGGCGCCTGGCTGGGCGTGAGCCTGGGAACACGCAATGTCGCGGTACTGACCGCGGTGTACCCGAACTCCCCGGCTGCTGCGGCCGGACTCACCCCCGGTTCGACCATCACCAGTTTCGACGGTCAGCCAATCAGCTCCGCCAGCGGACTTCTGAAGGTCGTCGAGTCATACGACCCGGACGACGTCGTCGACGTGGCCTGGCAGGACGATCAGGGCGAACCTCGCGAGGCGTCCATCGTCTTGGGCACCAGCCCGACCAACTGACCGATCGCGCCCGGGTCAATGCCGGGTGTAGAGCGTGCCCTGCATCGTGGTGATGAACGACTCAATCGAGAACGGCAGATCCGACAGCTGCCAGTCCTGCGGCGCGCGGTACCAGCTGAGATCGTCCGGGTCGGGAACACCGGGATCATCGTCGGCATCGGCCAGCGCCTGCAACCAACGATCGAGCCCGCCGAGCACCACCGCGTAGGGCAACACCCGGGAGATCTCCTCGTAGGTGTTCGCCTTGGGCAGCCGGTCGGTGGGCTGGGTGGCCAGGGTCATCGCCAGCACCTGCAGACCACTAAGGATCGATGCCCCCTTGGCCGTCCGGCGCGGCATCTGCTGGCTTACCCACAGCAGGCCGACCGCCAGGCCGAGCAGCACCAGGCCGAGCAGGCCGAACTTGGTGAAGGCCGCGAGCAGCACCAGCGCGACGACCGAGACCCCGACCGATATCCAGCCGATGCGTCCCCAGCCACTGCGCACCGCATCCGGCCGCTCGACGAACCAGCCCTCGGTCACGACCTCGTCGTAGATCGCATCCTGTACCCGTTGGACGGCCTCGCCGACCGCGCCACTGATCTTCGAAACCGTGATCGGCTCGCCATCAACGGGCGCGATCGCGTCCACAATGATCTGCTCATAGTGCTGCAGTTCGTCGGGGCCGGTCTTGCGCTCGAAGGTCCAGTCGATGTTGGTATTGGTGTTCTCGTGAGGCAGCTGGACGATAGCCAGGTGCCCGCGCTGTGCGACATCGAGGATGGTGGCCGTGATGTCGACCGGATCGACCCGCTCGTCGACCAAGGTGCCGATCTCGCCCGGACGCACCTTCTCGACCAGCTCGAAACGCTCCTCACCAGCAGCGACGGGTTCGAAACGGCCGACCGGGATGGGGCGGCCACCCTTCGCGTCGGTGCCCTTGGAACGGTACAGCGCAAACAGCGCGGCGCCGCCGAGCACCAGCGCGGCCAGAGCCGCCGCCAGCGGCAGACCCTGGGCGGTGAAGGCGCGGTCCAGCGTCCAATGCTCGGTCAACACCTGATTGGCCGCAACGGCCGAAGTCGGCACCGAGAAGGTCAGGACGACGACCTCACCCGGACCGCGTGGGCCGTCGGTGAACTGCGGGTAGATCGCGTCGAAAGTGCCGGACGCGTAGGTCGTGCACGTCGAGGTCGCAGCCGGCGGACCCGATGCGCAATCGATGTCGTAGGTGTGGGTGTTCGCCGGAAGGGCGATCTCACCGCTGACCTGCTCGACCCCCACGTTCAGCCCCTGCAGCACCCGCCAGGAGACCTCGGTGAGATCGGCTCGGTCGGGAATCGACGGCAACGCGACTGCGGCACCCACCACGGTGTAGCTGATCTCTACCGGATCGTCGCCCGCCTTGGACGCGTCGACGCCGATCACCAGGTAATCGCCGTCGGTACTGATCGTCGGCGACAGGTCGCTGCCACCAGCGGTGACGGTGACGTCGTTGATCTCGTAGTTGAGCTGTGTGTAGTTCAACTGCGGACGCGTCGTGGCCAGCCGCTGCTCCAGATCGGTGGGGCCCGGGCCGTCGAAGGTGATCGTCTCGGTGATCGACAACGACCCGTCCGCGGTCACTTCACCACGGACGACATAGCTTTCTGCCACATCGTCCGCCCGAGCGGGAGATACCAGTCCCAGTGTGCTGAGTAGCAGGGTGATCCCCGCGGCCACAGCCGCGAAGCGCAACGTGTTGGGTCTGCTCGATCCGAGACGAGTAGTCACCTGGCGTCCCTTTCTGGAGAGGTCAGTTCGATGATCCACCACGATCTGACGCGGCATATCGTCACCAAGCTATCGCACAGGCGGCCTAGCGGCGCCGATCGTGGCGGGCCCGAAACCGGCAACCGGGCTGCCGTGCGGACCAGGCCACGAGTCGTAGCCGGATGCCGAGGAATCGTTGAGGCTTCTACCAGCAGTTCCGGCTGCTCCCGCGATGGCCTAGGGTTGTTGACGTGAGTCAGTGGGGGCAGCAGAATCCGCGGTACCGGCCGGATGCCGGCTACAGCGCTTCCAACCAGTGGGGCGCACCGAGCAATGCGCAGCAGTGGGCACCACAACAGCAATGGGGTGCGCCGCAGCCGCCGCAGTGGGCGCCTCCGCGCGGCCAGCAGACCTGGGCACCGAACAATGCCGCCTGGCAGCAGGCCCAGCGTCCACCCGCCAACTACGGCTACAACCTGGGCGTGCCGGGCGGTCGGCCTCCCAAGCGCGGCGGTGCCTCGAACATCCTGCGGCTGGTGCTGTTCATGATCGGCGGTTTCGCCGTCGCGATGGTGGCATTCAGCCTGTTCAGCTCCACCGACGATCCGGTGGTCACCCCGCCCGGCGAATACCAGAACGAGGACTACCAGGTTCCGCAGGTCGACACGAACCCACCGGAGATCCCCATTCCCGAGACCTACACCGAAGCCACCGAATGGCTGACCAACAACTCCATCTACGACGCCAGCATCGCCGTCCCGGTGCGCTGCGAGGCGACCCCGATCGATCTGAACAACGCCTCGCATGCCGAACTGCAGACTCACCTCAATGAGCTCACCGGCTGCCTGATGCGGGTCTTCGGTCCGGCGCTGGAGCAGGCCGGCTACATTGCGGTGCGTCCGAGCGTGACGATCTACACCTCCCCGGTCAATACCAAGTGCGGCCAAATGCCCACGGCGAATGCCGCCTACTGCTCCGCGGATCAGCAGATCTACTACGCAGCCGATCTGCCGACGATCGTGCCGCCCGACCTGCGCAGCACGAACTATGTGGTGGAGTCGGTGATCGCCCACGAATTCGCGCACGCCATCCAGGGCAGAACCGGCATCCTGATCTCGGAGGCGGCCTGGGAGCAGCGATCCGATGACGCCACCGCCAACAGTCTGTCGCGGCGCCTCGAGGTGCAGGCCGACTGCTGGGCAGGCCAGTTCATCGAGTCGGTCGGCCAGTCGGTCGGGGTCGACGCCAACGGTGCTCAGCAGCTCTCGGAGCTGTTCTACTCGATCGGCGACGACGTACTGACCGGTGATTCGACCTATGACGGCAACCACGGACAGGGTGCCACCCGCCGGGCCTGGTTCCTCGAAGGCTATGGCACGACGCTGATGGGTTCGTGCAACAGCTTCACCGTCGGCGACGCTCAGGTTCGCTGAACAAGAGCGGCGGCGATAGCCGCCAGGCCCTCGCCTCGTCCGGTGAACCCCAGGCCATCGGTGGTGGTGGCGCTCAGGCTCGTGTCAGCTCCCAACGTGGCGGTCAGCAGGTCTTCGGCCTCGGCACGACGGGCAGCCATCCGAGGACGGTTGCCGATCAACTGAACCGACACATTGACGATCTGCCAACCGGCGGCCTCCACCCGGCGCCTGGTCTCGCGGAGGAATACCAACCCCGGCGCGCCGGCCCACTCGGGCTCACTGGTGCCGTAGTTGGAGCCCATATCGCCTAGCCGGGCCGCTACGAGCAGGGCATCACAGATGGCGTGGCAGACCACATCGCCGTCGGAATGCCCGGCCAGACCTGCCTGCTCGTCCGGAAAGTGCAGGCCCGCCAGCCACATCGGGACACCGGGGGCGAACCGGTGTACATCGGTGCCGATTCCGGTGCGGATCATGCGCCGAGATGCCGGCGGATCCGGCGCGCCGAGTGATGCCCGAAGGTATCGCGCACTTCCCACAGCGCCTGCGCGACGGTCAGATCGCTCGGCTCGGTGACCTTCATCGACATCCGCGATCCCTCGACCAGCGTCACGTGGTGACCAGCCCGTTCGGCGCAGGAAACGTCATCGGTGAACTGATCCCCGGACGCCGCCATCTTCTCGTGGGCCTCCAGGATCAGCTGAAGCGGAAAGCCCTGCGGGGTCTGAATGGCACGCAGCAGCGACCGGTCGATCACCGCAGACCCTCCGCCGGGATCGAGGATGCGCATCGAATCAGCCACCGGGATCGCAGGGGCGACAGCCTCCGCACCGCCCTGGACGGCCTCGATCACCGCGGATACCACCTTGGCCGGAACCATCGGACGAACCGCATCATGGACGAGCACGACCTCGGCATGCGACAGCCGCTCGTCGTCGCGAACAGCCTTCAGGCCGTTGTAGACCGATTCCTGACGCGAGGCCCCGCCGGGAACCTGCTTGACGGGGATCGGCAGCGCAGCCAGTTCGGGGCCGAGCTGCTTGGCCACCTGATCGTTGACGACCACGACGGCATCGGTGCAACCACCGGCCGCCATCGCCTCGATCGACATGACCATCAAGGTGCGTCCGGTGACCTTGAGAGCTGGTTTGGGTGTCTTTCCCCCGTACCGCAGCCCCAGTCCGGCCCCGACCACCACAGCAACCACCGGTGACGCCATAACCAGAAGTCTGGCACAGCGCTGCCGCCGGGCGCAGGCGGGCGAAGGTTGCCGGGTCCGGCCGCGGATGGAAGAATCAGGGCGTCACAACGAATGGATACGGGTTGGCCACGGAAGGATGCCATGAGCGAGCAGACCACCTCTCGGGTTGTCGAGCCTCCGTTCCTCATCGTCAATCCGAAGGCCTACCTGGGTAGCGCCGACACCCTCGAGCTGGCCACGATCACCGATGAGCTGGCCGCCCGATTCGGCATCGACGTCATCTTCACTGCTCAACACGTCGACCTCCGGATGGTCAAAGACCACACCGAACACCTGACTGTCACCGCGCAGCACATGGATCCGATCGTCAAGGGGCGCGGCATGGGCTACATCCTGCCGGAGTCGCTGGTCGAGGCCGGCGCGGAGGCGGTCGTCCTGAACCACGCCGAACACCAGCTCACCCTCGACATCCTGGACGCCACTATGCGCCGGGCACGAGAAGTCGGCCTGGCGACCATCGTGTGTGCCGACTCGGACGCTCAGTGCCGGGCGATCGCCACGATGGGTCCCGACATGATGATCTGCGAGCCGACCGCCAATATCGGTACCGGCAGGATGGACGCCGGCGATTACATCTCGCGCACCACCCGGATCGTCAAAGATGTCGACCCCACCATCCTGGTGATCCAGGCGGCGGGGGTAACCAGCGGCGAGGATGTCGCGCGGGCGCTCGCTCAGGGCGCGGACTCCTCGGGCGGCACCAGCGGGATCGTGCAGAATCCTGATTGGCGGGCCGTACTCACGCAGATGTTCACTGCCATCGCCGAGCACAAGAAGAACAGAGCACAAGAAGAACAGATGAGGCCCCGGACCGCCTCGCGGGTCAACGGCTGACGTCACGAACGGGAGATACGCATGTCGACAACGCTCTGGAACTCCACCATCACCCGGATAGGCATCGACGCCGTCGAGATCATCCACTCCGGGGTGTTCATCCTGTTCGGCGAGCCGGTACCCGAGGCTCTCGCCGATGTCAGCATCGTGCATGACCGCGCCAGCAGCCTGGCCCGCCCGCTGCAGGCCGGCGATCAGTTCGTCTTCGGTGGCCAGACCTACGTCCTGGACGAGGTGGGAGGCCGCGCCAGCGACAACCTGACCGAGCTGGGCCATGTGGTGATCTACGTCGACCAGCCCGATCAGGTTCTTCTGCCGGGCGCGATCAAGGCGTCCGGCCCGGCACCGCTGGTGCCCGAGCCGGGCAGCAGCATCAGCTTCGTCGAGGTCTGATCGCCGGCTCGTCCCACTCAGGAAGCGACCAGTGGTGCACCCGCTGCCGACGGTTCGAGCCACACCTGAGACCCCTCCCGGACGCCGAGGGTGTCGGCGAAGGTCTTGGTGAGGGGCACCGTCACATCGGGGCCGGGGGTGACCGGACGAACGGTGAGCCGCACCTCGAAGCCGACGCGCTGCGAGCGCACCAGCACCCCCGGTATCGTTCCGGGGCCGGGCACGGTGTGGATCGCGATGTCGTGCGGCCGGATCAAACGGCCGTCGAGCGTGCTCACCTCCCCCAGAAAGCTCATCACGAAGTGGTTGGCGGGTGCGTCGTAGAGCTCGTCGGGGCTTCCGATCTGCTCGATGCGTCCCTCGTTGAGCACCACGATGGTGTCCGCCACCTCCAGCGCCTCCTCCTGGTCGTGGGTGACGAAGACCGTGGTCACATGCACCTCGTCGTGGAGACGGCGCAGCCATTCCCGCAGTTCCTTGCGCACCTTGGCGTCCAGGGCGCCGAACGGCTCGTCCAGCAGCAGCACCTTCGGCTCCACGGCCAACGCACGGGCCAGGGCCATCCGCTGACGCTGGCCGCCGGACAACTGGGACGGCAGCCGGTCGGCGAATTGCCGCAGATGCACCAGGTCGAGCAGCTCGTCCACCCGCCGGCGCACCTCCTGCTTGGGGCGCTTGCGGATCTCCAGCCCGAAGGCGACATTCTTGGCCACCGTCATGTGCTTGAAGACGGCGTAGTGCTGGAAGACGAATCCGACATTGCGCCGTTGGGGTGGCAGCCCGGTGGCGTCCACCCCCTCGATGGTCACTGTGCCGCTGTCGGCGCTCTCCAACCCGGCGATGATCCGCAGCAGCGTCGACTTGCCGCCACCGGAGGGGCCCAGCAACGCGGTCAGTTGCCCCGAAGGGATGGTCAGGTTGATGTCGTCCAAGGCGACGAAATCTCCGAAATGCTTACCTACACCGGCGATTTCGATACTCATGAGGCATCCTCTCGGGGTCGAAGCAAAGAAACGGCAGTGATGCAGGCGACTGCCGCGACGGTGAGCAGGAAGGCCACCGCGTAGGCGGTGCCCTGCTGGAAGTTGGCGTAGGTCTCCTCGACGGCCAACGTGGCGGTCTGGGTGCGCAACGAGATGTTGCCCGAAACCACCTTGACGGCGCCGAACTCGCCCAGGCTGCGGGCCAGCGCGAGCACCACGCCGTACACCACCGCCCACCGGATGGACGGCAGCGTGACCCGCCAGAAGACCTGCCAGCCCGAGCCACCCAGGCTGCGGGCGGCCTGCTCCTGATCGTCGCCGACCTCGATCAGCACCGGCACCACCTCACGGATCACCAGCGGAAGCGCCACGAAGACGGTTGCCGCGATGATGCCGGGGGTGGCGAAAATGATCTGATAGCCGAGGTCGTACAGCGCGCCGCCGATCGCCGAGTCACGCCGGTAGACCAGCATCAGGGCCAGGCCGACCACGACCGGCGAGACCGACAGGGGCAGATCGACCAGGGTCGACAGCACTCGCTTGCCCCAGAAGTCGTAGCGCACCAGCAACAAGGACACGCCCACACCGAAGACCAGGTTGAGCACGACGGCCCAGATCGTCACCTTGGCTGTCAGCCGCAGCGCGCTGAGCACCGCGGGACTGGTGAACGCGGTCTTGAGATTGGTCAGGTCGTCGGCGAAGGTGTTCGTGACGACCAGCGAGACCGGCCACAGCACCAGCAGAATCAGGTAGCCGATCACCAGCCAGCGCAGCGCGAGCTTGAGCGGACGAGGTTCACGAATCATGGCGAGCGGCCTTTCGTTGCACCAGGTCCAGCGTGGCCAGCACGGCCAGCGCGATCACCAGCATTCCGGTGGCGATCGCCGCTGCCGATCCGAGCTCGCCGTTCTCGATGTGGGAGAGCACCCGGACTGACACCACCTCGGTGCGGTTGGGCATATTGCCGGTCAGCAGCACCAGCGAGCCGTACTCGCTGATGCCACGAGCGAACGACAGCGCCACCCCGGAGGTGATCGCGGGGGCCAGGCTGGGCAGCACGATCCGGCGGAAGGTGACCCAACTTGACGCGCCGAGCGAGCTGGCAGCCTCTTCGACGTCCAATTCCAGTTCTTCCAGCACCGGCATCACCGTGCGCACCACGAAGGGCAAGGTCACGAAGGCGATGGCCAGCGCTACCGACATCCGGGTATTCGCGATGTTCACCCCGATCGGACTGCGCGGACCGTACAGCGACAACAGCACGAGCCCCGCGACGATGGTCGGCATCGCGAACGGGATGTCGATCACCACGTTCAGCACGCCCCGGCCCCAGAACCGATCCCGCACCAGCACCCAGGCGATGATCGTGCCCATCACCGCGTTCAGCAGGGCAATGCCCGCCGCGACGGCGACGGTCAACCCGATCGCGTTGAGGGTCTGCGGGGCGGTCAGCGCGGCCCAGAAAGCTCCCGGGCCGCCGGCCACGGCGGTGCCCACCACCGCGGCCAGCGGGATCAGCACCAGCAGGCTCAGCCAGAGCACCGCCACTCCCAACCCCAGGCCCGAGGCGGCGGTGAGCCGACGATGGTACCGGGGCTGGGCGCGAACGCTGCGGATGGCTGTCGGAGCCGGCTCGACGATGACCTCGTCGCGGATGACGGGTGCCGGCGCAAGCGCGGTCCCTGTCATGACTTGCCGAGTTCGGCCAGCAGCTGGGTCACGATCCCGGTCTGTTCGGCGAAGAAGGTCTTGGACAGTTCCTCCCAGGAGCCGAAATCATTGGCGATCGTGTACAGCCGTTGCGGTTGCGGGAAAGGATTCTCCGGATCGTTCGCACCCTCGACCCGCGCCGGGGCCTTGCCGTTCAACGGCCGGAAGCCGGTCTCGCCGAAGATCTCCTGGGCCTGATCGGACAGGACGAAATCGAGCCACTGGGTGGCGGCCGGCTTGGCGTCGATCAGCACGGTGCCGGGGTTCTCGATCAGCAGGGTGTCGTCCGGCACGATGTAGTCGAAATCGGCCCCGCTCTGCCGGGCGAGGATGGCCTCATTCTCGTAGGTGATGAAGACGTCGCCGGTGCCCGAGGTGAAGGCCGTGGTGGCGTCTCGTCCGCTACCGGGCAGCGCCACGGCATTGCCCAGCAGCTTCTTCAGGAAATCGGTCGCTTCGGCATCCGAACCACCGTTGGCGGCGATGTGCGCCCAGGCGGCCAGGATGTTCCAGCGGGCCGCTCCCGACGACGCCGGGTTCGGTGTCACGATCTCGACGCCGGGCTTGATCAGGTCGTCCCAGCCCTTGATACCGAGCGGGTTGCCCGGTCGGACGGCGAGCACGACCACCGACGTGGAGACCACGCCCTTGTTCGGGCCGGACTTCCAGTCAGGGCTGACCAGGCCGCCATCGACCAGTCGGGTGACGTCGGATTCGACCGAGAAATGGACATAATCGGCCGGCTGTCCGTTGAGGACATTGCGGCTCTGGTCCCCCGAGGCCCCATAGGAGGTCTCGAAGGTGACGTCCTGGCCGTCCGGGGTCTGCTGCCAGGCCTCGGCGATGCGGGCATTGGCCTCGGCCGGGACCGCGTAGCCGACGATGCTCAGCACCGTCGATTCGCCGGAGCCGGAGGGGGCCGACGCGGCGACATTCGAGCAAGCCGTCAACCAGGCCGCGATCAGCAGGGTCAGCGCCGCCAGAGACCGGCGCGGGGAAAGGGATGGGTGAGACATGGGTCTTCCTCCAAGGGTGCAAGGTTGATGCAGAGTTGGGTGCCGGGTCGAGCGGCACGCACCGAGGTAACCCTGAAAAAGGAGAAAGTCACGCCTCGGGCGAGCCGACGCTCGCACCCAGGCATTGGGTTGGTCCGGTCGGGCTCAGCGGCACTTCAGACACGGACAACACATACGCAACCACCCGCCGAGGGCAGGAATCTGGGTTGCGGAGGAGTACATGGCGGGAAGGCTACCTCAGATCCGAAGCCATTGGCAACCGCCTCACCAGCCGGATGTCGTCCATGCGGGCGATCCGGTTCGGCGGAAGGCCTTCGGCGCCAGCAGGCAGCCGGTGGTAAGAGCTACGCCGAACCTCTGGTACCGTTCTCACCATGATCGGCAAGTTCGAGGTTCTCGCAGCGTCCTGCTGTCGCCTCGGCATGCCCGCGATGACCTGTCGCGTCTGCTGACGAGCGCCCGCAAACCCCATTTTTCCGGCCGGGCTCGTGCAGCCCGAGCGGGTTTCCTGCCGCGTTCGGCCCTCCGCGAGTCCTCAATCGCTATGAGGAACCATGACCACCACAACCAAACGAGCACCACGTGCCGAAGGCCAGTGGGCAGTGGATGGCACTGCACCGCTGAACCCCAACGAGGTATTCAAGGCCGCTGACGACGGCCTCCACGTCCGGAAGCGGATCGAAGAGATCTACGCCAAGCAGGGCTTCGACTCGATCCCCTCCGATGATCTGCATGGCCGGATGCGCTGGTGGGGTCTTTATACCCAGCGCCGCCAGGGCATCGACGGTTCCCGGACCGCCGAGCTGACCCCCGACCAGCTGTCCGACCGTTACTTCATGATGCGGGTCCGGCTGGACGGCGGCGCGCTCAGCACCGAGCAGATCCGCACGCTGGCCGGGATCTCGCGTGACTTCGCCCGCGGCACCGCCGACATCACCGATCGGCAGAATCTCCAGTTCCACTGGATCACCGTCGAGTCCGTGCCCGAGATCTGGCGCCGCCTGGAGGGTGCCGGAATGCAGACCATCGAGGCCTGTGGCGACACTCCCCGGGTGATTCTCGGCTCGCCGGTGGCCGGTATCTCCGCGGACGAGATCATCGATCCCACCCCGGTGATCGCCGAGATCGTCGAGCGGTTCATCGGTGACGAGTCGTTGTCGAATCTGCCTCGCAAGTTCAAGTCGGCGATCACCGGCCACCCCAGCCTCGACGTCGTCCATGAGATCAACGACATCTCGCTGGTCGGCGTGGTGCATCCCGAACTGGGCGCCGGCTACGATCTGTGGGCCGGTGGCGGGCTGTCGGTGGCGCCGCGCCTGGCCCAGCGTCTCGGCGCCTTCGTCACCGCCGAGCAGGCCGCCGATGTCTGGCACGCCGAGATCCGGCTGTTCCGCGACTACGGCTATCGCCGCCTGCGCAACCGGGCCCGGCTGAAGTTCCTGCTGGCCGACTGGGGGCCGCAGCGGTTCCGCGAGGTGCTCGAGAACGAGTACCTCGGATACCGGCTGGCCGATGGTCCCGAGCCGGGGCCGTCCAGCCTGCCGGCCGATCACATCGGGGTGCACCCCCAGAAGGACGGCCTCAACTATGTGGGGTTCGCCCCCACCGTCGGACGGGTCTCCGGGGACATTCTCGAGGCCCTGGCCGATGCCGCCGATTCGGTCGGTGCCCGACGCATCCGGTTCACCCCGCACCAGAAACTGCTGGTGCTCGACGTGCCGCCCGAGCGAACCGATGAGCTCATCGCCTCATTCGAGAAGCTGGGGCTGAGGGCCAATCCGAGCCCATTCCGGCGAGCCACCTTGGCCTGCACCGGTATCGAGTACTGCAAGCTCGCCTTCGTCGAGACCAAGAGCACGGCAGCAGCCGTGATCGACACTCTCGAGCAGCGGCTGGCCGACGTATCCCTGGATCGGCCGATCAGCCTGCACATCAACGGCTGCCCGAACTCCTGCGCCCGGATCCAGACCGCCGACATCGGCCTGAAGGGCCAGCTGCAGAAGAACCCGGACGGCACCGAGGAGTTCGCCTTCCAGGTTCACCTGGGTGGTGGCCTGGCCTCGGTCGACCGGGAGGACGCGGGCCTGGGGCGTACCGTGCGAGGCCTCAAGGTGACCTCGGCCAATATGCCCGACTACGTCGAGCGGGTCACCCGCAGCTATCTGGCCGGGCGCAAACCCGACGAGACCTTCGCCGACTGGGCCCACCGGGCCGACGATGAGGAGCTGCGATGACTCAGACCCCCAACAAGCGCGCCCGTTCCACCGAGGAACTGCAGGCGCTGGCCGATCAGGGCGCCGCGGAACTGGGCGAGGCCACCGCGGAGGATGTCGCCGCCTGGGCGGCGCGCACCTTCCCGGGCACGCTCGCGGTGGCCTGTTCGATGGCCGGCGACACCGTGCTGCCGCACCTGATCGCCCGGCACTGTCCCGGCGTCGACGTGCTCTTCCTGGAGACCGGCTACCACTTCGCCGAGACCCTGGGCACCCGGGATGCGCTGGCGTCGGTGATCGACGCGCGGATTGTTGACGTCCTGCCTGCCCAGACGGTCGCCGAGCAGGACGCCGAGTACGGCCCCCGGCTGTACGAGCGCGATCCGGGTTTGTGCTGCCAGCTGCGCAAGGTTGAGCCCATCAACGCCGCCCTGTCCGGCTACGAGGCCTGGGTCACCGGTATCCGGCGCGAGGACAATGCACTGCGCGCCAACGCCGGGCTGGTCGAGTGGGATGCCACACACCAGCTGGTCAAGATCAACCCACTCGCCGCCTGGAGCTTCGACGACCTGCTCGACTACGCATCCCAGTGGTCGGTGCCGATCAACCTGCTGCTCACCGACGGCTATCCCTCGATCGGCTGCGAGCCGTGTACGCGCCGGGTCGCTCCCGGTGAAGACCCTCGGGCCGGCCGATGGGCCGGCCTGGCCAAGACCGAATGCGGGTTACATCTATGAGCAGACTCGACCATCTCGACCTGTTGGAGGCCGAGGCCATCCACATCATCCGCGAGGCCGTCGCCGAGCTGGAGCGGCCGGTGCTGCTGTTCAGCGGCGGCAAGGACTCGGCCGTCCTGCTCTACCTGGCCGCCAAAGCCTTCTGGCCCGGACGAGTGCCGTTCCCCCTGCTGCATGTCGACACCGGGCACAACTTCGCCGAGGTGCTCGCGTACCGCGACCGGATGGTCGACCAGTTCGGCGTCCGCCTGCTGGTGGCCCGGGTCCAGGACTATATCGACGATGGCCGGCTCCTGGAGCGGGCCGACGGCACCCGCAATCCGCTGCAGACTCTGCCGTTGCTGGACGCCATCGCCGAGCATCGTTTCGATGCGGTTTTCGGCGGCGGGCGCCGCGATGAGGAGAAGGCCCGGGCCAAGGAACGGGTGGTGAGCCTGCGCGACGAGTTCGGGCAGTGGGACCCGCGCAACCAGCGCCCCGAATTGTGGAATCTGTACAATCCGCGCCACCGGCCCGGCGAGCATGTCCGGGTGTTCCCGCTGTCGAACTGGACCGAGCTGGACGTGTGGCAGTACATCGCCGCCGAGCACATCGAACTGCCCAGCCTGTACTACGCCCACGACCGGGAGGTCTTCGAGCGGGCCGGAATGTGGCTGGCAGTCAGCGAGGTGACACCGCCCAACGGGCATGTCGTCCGCACCAAGACGGTGCGCTACCGCACCGTGGGCGACATGTCGTGTACCGGCGCCGTGGAATCCACCGCCGGTAGCGTCGAACAGGTGCTCGCCGAAGTGGCCGCGTCCACCATCACCGAACGCGGTGCCACCCGGGCCGACGACCGGCTCACCGAAGCTGCCATGGAAGATCGCAAGAAGGACGGCTATTTCTGATGAGCACCCCAGTCGCCACCCGCTCGCTGCTGCGAATGGCCACCGCCGGAAGTGTGGACGATGGCAAGTCGACCCTGGTCGGGCGGCTGTTGTACGACTCCAAGGCGATCCTGGCCGACCAGCTGGCCGCCGTGGAACGAGTCAGCCAGGACCGTGGCCTGGCCGATGTCGATCTCGCCCTGCTCACCGACGGCCTGCGAGCCGAGCGGGAGCAGGGCATCACCATCGACGTCGCCTACCGCTACTTCGCCACTGCGAAACGCAGCTTCGTGCTCGCGGACTGCCCCGGCCATGTGCAGTACACCCGCAACACCGTCACCGGCGCGTCCACCGCCGACGTGCTGGTGCTGCTGGTGGACGTACGCAAGGGCGTGCTCGAGCAGACCCGCCGCCACCTCGCCGTCGCAGCCCTGCTGCGGGTGCCGGAGGTGGTCGTCGCGGTGAACAAGATCGACCTGCTGGACTACGACGAGACCGCCTATCGGCGGGTGGCCACCGAGATCAGCGAAGTGGCCGAATGGCTGGGAGCGGCCAAGGTCACCACGCTGCCGGTATCGGCCCTGCGCGGCGACAACGTCGTGGCAAGGTCGGACCGCACCCCCTGGTACGACGGCCCGAGTCTGCTGGAACTGCTCGAAGACATCGAGGTCACCGCGTCGGCGCCCCGGATCGGACTGAGGTTCGGCGTCCAGTTGACCCTGCGGCCGCAGTCCGCGGCCATCGACCCCCGCTACGCCGAATACCGTGGCTACGCCGGGCTGGTCTCGGCCGGGCATGTCTCGGCCGGCGACGAGGTCGTGGTGCTGCCGGAGGGCCTGCGTACCTCGGTGACCGGGATTGATCTGGCCGGACGCGAACTGACCACGGCGGTGACCGGGCAGTCGGTATCACTCCGGTTGGCCCATGAGGTCGATCTGGCGCGCGGCGCCCTGATCAGCTCCGTGGACGATGCACCCGAGCCCACCGTCGATATCGACGGCACCTTGTGCTGGCTGGACGAGCGGCCGCTGCGGTTGGGCCAGCGGGTGCTGCTCAAGCACTCCACCCGTACGGTGCAGGCCCTCGTCCGCCAGATCACCAGCCGGCTCGATCTCGACTCGGTCTCGGCCGTCGGCACCGATTCGCTGGTGCTCAATGACATCGGACGAGTGACGTTGCGGCTCGCCGCACCGGTGCTGGCCGAGGACTATGCGACCAACCGCTCCGGGGGCGCCTTCCTGCTGATCGACCCGCAGACCGCCCACACGCTGGCGGCGGGGATGGTCCGCGGGCACACCATCTTCGGCGACCGGTTCGGCGATGCCTGGAACTGGGAGATCTGATGTCACCTCCTGATCTCGTACTGGCATTTCATGGCACCGAGAAGCCGGCCGGTCAGCAGCTGGCCCGCCGGGTGGTGCTCGCCGTGGCGGCTGCGCTGCCCCAGGTCAAGGTCCATCTCGGCTGGGCGGATGTGCTGACTCCCACGCTCACCCAGACGCTGAGCGCCGTGGGTCCGGCCGTGGTGGTGCCGTGCTTCCTCGCCTCCGGCTATCACGTCACCTCCGATCTGCCGGCCGCGGTGCAGGCGTCCGGTGGGCGGGCCCGGCTCACCCCCTCGCTGGGCGCCGCGCCGGAGGCGGTGCTGGCCGCCCGGCTGGCCGAGGCCGGCGGGCCCGGTGACGCCGTCGTGCTCGCCGCGGCCGGCTCGAAGCGGGAAACCGCCAACCGGCAGGCGGCCGACGCCGCTGCCCGGCTGGCCCGGGAGATCGGGCGTCCGGTCCGTCCGGCCTTCGTGACCGCCGCTGCGCCCTCCCCGGCCGAGGTGGTAGCCGCTCTGCGGGCAGCCGGATACCGGCGGGTCGCGATCGCCAGCTTCCTGCTGGCTCCCGGTGTCTTCCACGACCGGCTGCGGAGCGCCGGCGCCGACCTGGTGTCCGAGCCGATCGGGGATCACCCGCTGGTGATCGCCACGATCGTCGATCGATACCGGCAGGCGGTGGCCGACGACGACGATCGGATCTGGGCGGGCGCCGACCGGCAAGGCGCCATCGCCTGACCCCCAACAACATGGCAATGGCCCGGTGGTGAGTCACCACCGGGCCATTGCGTTGTCCGCGGATCAGGCAGGAATCTCGAAACCACTCCACAACAGGTGGGCCAGAGCCAATCCGATCACCAGGTTGGCCACGGTCGCCAGGGCGAACACGGCGATCGGCCGCCAGCCCGCACGCCGCAGCGAAGAGACCTTGAGTTCCAGTCCGATGCTCACGAAAGCGAAGGTCAGGAACCAGGTGCGCAGGTTGTTCGCGGTGCCGATCAGGGGGGCGGCAGCCTGCGAGCCCACCGAGTTCACGAAGATCGTCGCGATGATCGAGGCGACCAGGAAGCCGAGCACGAACTTCGGGAATCGCTGCCAGAACAGCGAAGCAGTAGGAGCTGCCTCCCCCGGTTTGCGGTCGATCTTGTAGGCGAAGAACACCGTGAGCAGGACCGCGGCGACACCGAGCAGCGCGTTCTGGGTGCTCTTGACGATGGCTGCGATCTGCAACGGGGCCTCACCGGCGATGCTGCCCGCCGCGGTGACGGCCGCGGTGGTATCGATGTTGCCACCGATCCAGGCGCCAGTCTGTGCGTCGGTGAGCCCCAGCAGGCCCGCCAACCACGGCAGCAGGAAGATCGACGGGAGTGCGAAGATGATCACCAGGCTCGCGGTGTAGGCGAGATCCTCCTTCTTCGCCTTGACCGCGCCCGCTGCGGCGATCGCGGCACTGACACCGCAGATCGACACGGCGCTCGACAGCAGCGCACGAAGCCGGGCGTCCAGACCGAACAGCCTGCCCAGCCACCAGGTGATGAAGAAGACCGAGGTGATCAGCAGCGTTGCCTGCGCGATGGCCGGCGCGGCTGCCTTCACGATGATGGCGAAGTTGATGGACGCGCCCAGCAGCACCAGGCCGGTCTTGATCAGGAACTCGGTGCGGAACCCGGGCGAAAGCCTGTCCCGCAGGTTCAGCGCGCTCAGCAGCGCATTGCCGAGCAGGCCGAAGATGATGGCGTACACGGGATACTCGATCGTGCCGAGCCAACTCACCGAGGTGCCCTTCGTCCAGATCGGAACGTATTCCGACAGGTACCACGCGGCAGTGCCGAGGATCACGACGACGGCCAGGCCGCCGATGATCCACTGCAGGGGGCCACTGGGGCGAGGCTCGTCCAGTTCGTCGTCGAGGGACGCCTGCACAGCGCTGGCGAGTTCGTCATTCAGTTCTTCGTTTGCACTGATCGGCTTGATGTCGGTCATTGGATGACTCCCGGAGGAATAATGCCGGTGAGGGCGAGAGTGAGCAGGACGAGGCCGGTGATAACAGCCAGCCAGTCCTCATTGATGGAGAACTTTCCGGCGGAGTCGGGCGCTGAGGGGTCTCTTTCGGGGGCTGCCGGCGTAATCCGGGCAGCATCGGATGCAGACATAGAAATGCTTCCTTTAAGTGAAGAATTGCGTGCATTCATGCTCGGGCGCAATGGTGGCACGGCACGTAAACCGCGGACAGGCGGTTCATTACGGGATATGGGCTCGGCTGGGGCTAGCCGGCCGGGCCTGGCGAGCCTATCGGAGACAGGCGCGAGTTCCGCGGCGACAACAACAGCCGCGGAGCATGAGAAATGCCACAGAAATGGGAGCAGGGATGCTCATGCCCGTCAATGTACATACTTCACGGCTCGAATAACAGCGCCGTCTCAACATATGAACGTGGGCATAGCCCGCACCGGGCGGCCTTCTGCCTAACACCTGGTTTTCAGGGCCCGGAAATGGCATTCGAGGTTGTCGTGGAATGAGAAATGCTTCTCGGCGATTGCATATCGGTGTTCTGGACGGCCCGCCAATACCGGCCGGCTGACGGCTCAGCTGGCGAACTTGTAGCCGAGGCCACGCACGGTGACCAACTTGACCGGACGCGCGGGGTCGGGCTCGATCTTGGATCGCAGCCGCTTGACGTGCACGTCCAGCGTCTTGGTGTCGCCCACGTAGTCCGAGCCCCAGACCCGGTCGATCAATTGCGCGCGGGTCATCACCCGCCCGGCATTGCGCAGCAGCAGTTCGAGCAACTCGAACTCCTTGAGGGCCAGCCGCACCGCCCGCCCGCTGACCGAGACCTCGTGGCGCTCGATGTCCATGCGCACATCGCCGACCTCGACGACCTCCGGCAGCAACTCCGCCTCTTGTCCGCGGCGCAGCACCGCGCGAATCCTGGCCACCAGCTCGCGGTGGCTGAACGGCTTGGTCACATAGTCGTCGGCGCCGAGCTCCAGGCCGACGATCTTGTCGATCTCCGAATCGCGGGCCGTGACCATGATGACCGGGACATTGCCCCGCAGGCGCAGCTGGCGGCAGACCTCGGTGCCACTCATTCCGGGCATCATCAGGTCGAGCAACACCAGATCAGCACCGTTGCGATCGAATTCGGACAGTCCGGACTGGCCATCGGCCGCCTCGGCGACGTCGAAGCCCTCCCGTTGCAGCATGTACGACAGGGCATCGCGGTAGGACTGCTCGTCCTCAACGATCAGAATGCGGGTCACGACGTACCTCTCGTCGTCAGCGGCGACTCGGTCGCCGCAGCTGGAATCTCTTCGTAGGCGGGCAGCCGCAGCGTGAAGGTCGAGCCCTGGCCGGGCTTGCTCCACACGTTCACCGAGCCGCCATGGGCGCCGATGGCATGTTTGACGATCGCCAGGCCGAGTCCGGTGCCACCCTCGGCACGACTGCGCGCGTAGTCGACGCGGTAGAAGCGCTCGAAGATGCGGTCCAGCTCTTCGGGAGGGATGCCGATGCCGTTGTCGGAGACGGCGATCTCGACGAAATCGTCGCCGTCGTCGGTGCAGGCGCGACTGCTCACCGATACCCGGGCACCCAGATTGGAGTAGTTGATCGCGTTTTCGATCAGGTTCGTCACCGCGCTGGTCAGCTGGCGCATGTCACCGAGCACCCGCAGGCCGGGAGTCACGGCCGTGGACAGGTTGACCGAGCGCGATTCGGCGAGCTCACGGCGATTATTGATCGCATCGGTGATGACCTCGTCCACCGAGACCACCTCGGGTTGCAGCAGCGGATCGTCGGACTGCAGCCGGGACAGTTCGATGATCTGCTGAATGAGTTCGCTCAGCCGTTCGGCTTCGGCGATCAGTCGTATGGCGAATCGGTGGACGGCCTCGGGATCGTCGTAGGCGTCCTCCACGGCCTCGGCGAGCACTCGGATGGCGCCGACCGGGGTCTTGAGTTCGTGGCTGACATTGCCGACGAAGTCGCGTTTGATCTCGTCGGTGCGCACCTGGGCAGAACGATCGTCGACGATCATCAGGACCAGGCCCTCGCCCAGCGCGGCGATCCGCACGGCGAGTTCGGTCACCGGAGTGCCCGGCTCGCGGCGGCCCTTCAGCACCGAACCGACCGACTGGCCGCTCTGACGTACCCCACGGACCATGTCGAGCAGTTCCTCCGGGCTGACCCTGCTGCCGCGCACCAGCCCCAGCGTCCGGGCCCTCGGATTGGACAGCAGCACCTCGTCATAGGGGCCGACGACCAGCGCGCCGGCCCGCAGCAGTCCCACGGCGACCTGGAGTTGCTCGCTGACTTGGGGACTTGGCTCCGACAGGTCGGCGGCGGTGGCCCGGGAGCGCTTCTTGATCCAATTCAGCATCGGTATGACGGCCAGGCCGACGGCCAGGCCGAGCACGGTAGCCAACACAACCTCCACAGCATCGATCATGCCAGACGGCATCGGCCGGCGGCCGCGGGACACCGTATGGGACCCCGCTAGTAGTGTTGTTGTCCACGACTGGCAGTGCCAGGTGAACCAGACCGGAGAAGTTCACTCACAGTTCACCAAAGCGCCAGGTCTGTCGGGCATGCTGGGCTGACGTGCCTTCGTGAGTCGGACACGGATCTAAAGAGGGGTATCAGGTGCGCAAGATCTATCAGAGTGACCTTGAAAGCGTCGTCAACGAGCTGGTCGTGATTTCTGACAGTATCCAGATCGCCGTGCGGGACGCCACCCGGGCGCTACTGGATGCCGACCTGCAGTTGGCTGAACGGGTCATCAGCGGGGACACCCGCATCGATGTGATGCATGACGAGCTCGAAATGCGCACATTCACCATCTTGGCGCGGCAGGCGCCGGTGGCCGGCGAGTTGCGCACCCTGGTCGCGGTCATCCAGATGGTGGCCGCGCTGGGGAGGATGGGCGATCTGGCGGCGCATGTGGCCAAGATCGCGCGACTGCGATACCCGGAGCACGCGGTGCCGGAAGCACTCAACGACAACTTCAGGCAGATGTCGCGGGTCGCCCAGGACATGGTGGGCAATGTCGGTCGGGTGCTGGCCGAGCGCAACCTCGAAGACGCCAGGGAGCTCGCCGAAGACGACGAGGTGATGGACGAACTGCGCAGCGAACAGTTCCGGGTGATCCTCGGCGATGACTGGACCGGCGGGGTCGAGAGCGCCGTCGATGTCGCACTGTTGGGACGCTATTACGAGCGGATCGCCGACCATGCGGTCGCCATGGGACGCCGCATCATCTACATCATCACCGGTGACCTGCCCGAGGGCGAGAACTGGCCGTCCACCTAGACCGCTGTCCGGTCCCGTCACCCGGACGCCCGCCGTCCGTAGCAGACGCTCGCCGTCCGTAGCAGACGCTCGCCGTAAGTCAGTTCGCTCGCGTTCCAACGGAAGCGAACTGACTTACGGCGAGCGTTCTTGTGGGCGGGTGGCTGCGGCAGCGGGCGTTGGCGAGCTTGCGGGTCGGGTTCGAGCGTTGGCGGAGCTATCGCAGCCGGGTGCAGACCACCGGATCGGCGGGCAGATCTTCGGGACGAGGCAGCGTGGTGCCGGGCAGGGACGCTGCCGCCGAGCCGTACGCGACCGCGCTGGCCAAGGCCTCGGACGACGACTTGCCCGCCACATCGGCGAGGA
>Ga0334887_1001136_pt1 | contig 36444 bp, 29 predicted proteins | sample GraSluR1_MG_10_FD_207217 | JGI IMG/M metagenome (GOLD analysis project Ga0334887, IMG submission 207217) | Sludge microbial communities from methane-producing bioreactor in Wageningen University, Netherlands - Granular Sludge_18_07-R1 | ecosystem: Engineered > Bioreactor > Anaerobic >...
CTTGAAACTGGAGACAGGGTGGCGGCAACATTGTTTCCCATAACAAGTTCTGGAAACACCATCACAATCAGAAAGTTTGCCAGAAAACCTTGGACAATAACAGATTTTATAGATCCATCGATAAATACTTTAGATGTTGAAACAGCTGCTTTCTTATGGGCTGCAGTTCAATATGAATTAAATATATTAGTTGCAGGAGGATCTGCAAGCGGAAAAACAAGCATGCTCAACACACTTGTTTCTTTAATACCTGCAAACCAAAGAATCGTGAGTATTGAAGATACTAGAGAAATAAATTTACCACATTATTCAACTTGGAATTGGATTCCTATGACAACAAGAGCTTCAAATGTTGAAAATAAAGGGGAAGTTACGATGATTGATCTCATGCAATCTTCTTTAAGATTAAGACCCGAAAGAATGATTGTTGGTGAGGTTAGAAGACCTCTTGAAGCTCATGCAATGTTTGAAGCTATGCAAACTGGTCATTCAGTTTATTCAACAATGCATGCGCAAAGTGCAGAGCAGGTTTTGAGAAGATTGTCTTCCGAACCTTTCAATATTCCTTCAGTTGAATTACAATCCCTTCACATAATAACCGTACAATACAGGGATAGAAAAACAGGGAGAAGAAGAACTTCTGAAACATCTGAGGTTTTATCAACAAAATCTGAAACTCTTCCCTTAAATAAAGTTTATTTGTGGCATCCAAGGAGTGATAAATTCGAAAAACTATCTGAAAGTATAAGAGTTTTTGAAGAATTGAATCTTTATACAGGAATGACTCCAAAAGAAATTTCTGCAGATCTTAAGGATAAGATTGTTGTTCTTGACTGGATGCTAAAAAAAGGCGTAAAAGATGTGGATTCTGTTGGTGCAGTTGTTAATGCTTATTACACAAGCCCTGAAAAAGCAATCAAATTAATCAAGTCAAAAGCACCTGCACAAAAAGTGCTTTCTTTGCTTAAGGAGTGATTTGATGTTTAATTTAATGTTAATTTGGATAAATTGGTCGCCAGGAATACTCAAACTCATAATTTATATTTTTGAACCCCTCCTCGAAAACTTATTAAAAAAACTTAAAATGCTCAATGTAAAACCCGAAGTATATATATTAAATCTAATTATCAATACAATCATTTATTCTATCATACTGTCTGCAATTATTTTTGCAGTTTATTATATGATTGGAGTGGATTTCGAACCCTCTTTTGTGTTAATAACATTTTTGGCGTTCCTATCTTTTTTCTTTGTTTATCCGCAAGTTATGATTACGCAAATGAAGGAAAAAATAGACAAAGAACTTTTTTATGCTTTAAGGGATCTAACGGTTCAGGTTTCAGCAGGAATTCCACTTTATTCTGCAATAAAAAATATATCTAAAAATGATTATGGCATTGTTTCAGAAGAATTTAGAAAAGTTGTTGCAGATATTGAATCTGGAGTTTCTCTTGATGACGCGCTTAAAAAAATGATGAACCGAACTTATTCAGAACATCTGAGGAGAGTATTGTGGCAGGTTATTGTGGTTATTAGATCTGGTTCATCTGTTGTTAATGTGCTGGAAGATATTTTAAGATCTTTAAAAGATTCTCAACACAGAAGATTATCTGAATATTTATATGAAATGAATATGTGGATAGTAATATTTCTAATTGCATCAATAACCCTGCCTGCTTTAGTTTTTGCTTTATCATCAGTTTTTACAACTTTTGTAGGCATCAATCCATTTTCTTTGATATTATTTATGATAATCATATCATCAGTTTTTCAAGTTATAATGATTTGGTATGTTAAAGTTAGAAGACCTAATATAATTGAGTGATTGTATGAAATTCAGAAAAATGCTATCCTTGCTGGATCAAAAACCTTCGGAATGGTTAGTTAAAACTTTGTTTTTTTCCGTATTTACCTCAATTATTTTATCTATATCTACTTTTATTTTAACAGATGATTTATTATTTTCATTTATCGTTTTAATTTCATCAAATATCTTAGTCCTTGTTTTTTCTGTTTGGTATGTATATTATAAAAAAAATAAATTAATGAGTGAAATAGATAATGTCTTACCAGAGTATTTAGAAAATGTTTCAGGATATATTAAAGCAGGTTTTTCACCAATACTTGCCCTGAAAAGCGGTTTGAGACCAGAGTTTGGTTTGCTTTCAAGAACTTTGGAGTTTGCCACAACAAAGTCATTAGGTCCCACCCCTGCAGACAATGAAATTTTATCTGCGACTTCAGAACTTGAATCAATAAAACTCCAAAGAATTCTAACCCTATTTTTAACTTCTTATATAAGTGGAGGTCAGGTTGGAACAATGCTTGAAAGAATGGCAAAAGATTTGAGGGAGTCTAACGATATAAGAAAAAAACTAATAACTGGAGTGTCAGTATATATAATATTCATTTCTTTGGCTTTGATTTTGATTTTGCCATTAATCGTTTCAATTTCAATTAAATTCTTAGAGATTAGCAGCGATGGAACTGCAGATTTGAGTATGATAACTACACTAGCTGTTTTAATGTTAACATTAACTTCATTATTTACAGGAATGTTTGTCGGAGTTGTTAAAAACGGAAAAGAATTAATGGGTTTCAAACATTCTTTAACTTTGGCTTTAATATCTAATATGATGTTTTTTATATATTCTATTTATTTAATTCCTTTTGTTTTAGGGCCCACCATATAGAGTTTCTTCTTAAGATTTTGTTTTAATGAGTGGGTTTTCATAAACATATGTTTTTAAATTTATACCTTTATAATACATAAATTAACACAAAAGGAGGCGATTATTATGCGATGCACACACCGAGAACAAATTAACTCTGCAGCCAATGCATTAAATCTTGCAAGGCCAAACGAGGAAAAGACAGGTTATAGTGGCCTAAGATTAAATTTTTGGCCCAATAAGCTTGAATTAAAAAATCCTCAAATATTTAAGTTTCCAACACGCAAAGACGTTGAGAGGCTCCGCCAAGCAAACATTGCAAAAGACGCGATTGAACAGCTGTCTAATGAGCATTATCTAACCTATCTTGCGCGATATGGCTCAAACTCTGAAGCAAAAAAACATGTGGAAATACTTGGGGACAGAATGAAACAATCGTATTTCACTAGGGCCAAATCAAGAGGGGATACTTACAATGATAAACGTTACAATTACTTAGCATATTTAACCACCAACGAGACTGCCCATTTTCTTGTTCTAGAAAAAATTATCCAAAAATGCAAAGAGAACGCAGATAAAGTATCTAAATTGGAGTATCGTGTTGCGCCTGTTTTATCAAAAACTCCAAAAACAATAATATTTGCTGTCGGGGATCCATTTTTTGCAGGAATGGCAATGGTTTTGAACCCCATCGTGGGAATGGCGCTTACTTTGACTTCAGGTTTGAGTAACGCTGCGGCCATAATCCTCAAAAATCGAACTATAGACTCAAAAACATTCAAATCCTTTACGGGCATATCCCAAGCATTTTTTTCCGCTGCTTATTGGTGGGCAGGATTTGAATTTGCAAAATCAATTGCGGACGGGGAGACATGGCCCGGGGTAATAGCCGGGGCACTAACAATCTCCAAGGCCATTAAGGTTGTTCCAATTGTGTTTTCTTCAGCACTTACAAATACCCTGGTTGTTCTTTCAAAGATACTGCCCCCAAAACCAGAAATACTAGAAAAATAATTTTTTCTCTTTTTTCTTTTTCACATAAAATCAAACAAAGCAGATTGTTTGTTTATTTCTGTTTGACAGTTTTTCAGTTTATTTATTGTTGATTCGACCCTATCATATGAGAAATCGTGTTCATCAACAAGTATTTGAATAATACTTTTTTCATTGGCTTCGTCCCATTTGAGCTTGAAATCTTTTGTAATAGGCGGATTCAAAAAGTATTCAGTTATTGATTCTATATCCTCATCGAAAACATAATCTTTTTTTTCTTTTACAATTTTCATTATGTCATCTATACTTCTACTTTCACGCACAATTTTTAATCCTTTTTTTGCGCCGATTCCTTTGACACCTTGGTTATAGTCAGTACCTACCAAAATCCCTAACCATATCAATTGTTCTCTAGAAATATTGAGCATTCCCAGAATTTTTTCAAGTTCAAGTTCTTCAGGTTTAATATCAATAACGCCCCCTCTAATATGGTGTCTCTTTCCAGTTATCGATAAATTTTTAATAAGTTTTGGGGTCCCAAACAAGAGCGAGTCATAATCTTGTGATACAGCAGAATAAACATATCCTTCCTTTGCCATATATGCGGCTTGGGCTTCTCCCTCACCAACTGCTTGAACAACGGGAATACCCATTGCTTTAAGCAGTTTTTTTGATTCTTCTATCATTTCATCATTAAGTTTAATTGTTTGTTGCGATTTCTTTTTTATTTCACTCCATTGATCTAGTTCACGTGCCCTCTCAAGCTCCTCTTCAGCTTTTCTTTTCCTTTCTTTTCTTCCTTTAAGCGTATCTGTTTTGAACTTAGGGGGTTTACCATCAAAAACATAAACCGGTTTGATACCTGCCTCTAAAAATTTAGTGTTTCTATAAAACAATCCCGATAAATGGCTTGTCGTTCTGTTTTTTGAATCGACAAGCGGAGTTCCATCATACTGCCTTATCGATGCTAAAAATTGATAAATTATATTAAAGGCATCAAAACCAAGTGGTTTTTTTGATAAATCCTCAAGCGAAATATTTTTTCCTTCAACAATATCTTTGATATTTACTCCCATCTCATTACCCTATTCAATGTTAACTATATCTCCCAAGGTTATTTCATCATTTTTTTTGTTTCTTGTTTCTCCATTATTTTCTATCACTATATCTTCAATCAAAACTATATTCAATTCTTTTTCCAGCCTTTCTGCGAGTTTCAAATCAGGAGTTATTTTGCCGTGAACCACATTGTTTAAATATGAATATTTAATTCTTAATTTTTCAGCCAAAATATCTACATCAATACCCATATCTCTAATGCCGTTTTGTATTTCTATTTTATAATTATCAACAATTTCTTTTTCTAATTTCGTTTTAATTTTGGTTTCTTTTTCAAAACTTTGTTTCCCGGAGGGATATTCCTCTTTTATTTCAGACACAAAAACTCCATCCTTTGCACAAAACTGGCAGACTTCAAGCTTAGCACCTTCGACTTTAACTATTCTCACTGCCGTGTTTTTTCCGCAAATCTCACATTCCATTCATACCACCTTAACATATCTAAATCTATTTCCCTTTCCTTCTAATCGGATTTTTTTTATCATATTCTTTTCACCCAATTTTTTTAAAATATTCCTTATTGTTCTTCCGGTTACCTGTGGGAATTGGTTTTCAATTTCTTTGCTTGTTTTTCCAATTCCAATAAAATCATAAATATTTTTTTCTAAACCCTCAAGATCATCCGAATCTCTTCTAATCAAAATTGTTTTTTCTTTTATTTTTTGAACGGTTGCAATATCAATTTTGTTCAGGTTTTTAAGTTGGGCTTCTTTTGCTGATGAAAATAAAATTTTTAGTGCAACTCTTGCATCCCCTCCAGAATTATATCCTATGGCTGCACACAATCCAATAACATCATCATCATAACTTCCGGGGTAAAGTGCTTTTTTAGCTCGTTCGTTAAGTATTCCTTTTATTTCATCAACCGAATAACCTCTAAATTCAATTTTTCTAGGAGAGTACGCACTTAAAATTCTTTGGTCCATCTCAAAACTGTTTAAATTACTCAAACCTATTATGATAACGCGTGTTTTGATTATTCTAAGCAAATCATATATAACTTCTTTATCCTTTGTTTTGTCAATTTCATCTAAAACCACCACTACTCCCCAATAACTTGAAAGGCATTTGTTTAATTCTTCCATTATTTCGTCTCCAGAAAGGCCCCTCCTTGGGGAAAAATCACCCACACTTTTAATTATTTCGTATAATACTGCAGGTCTTGTTCTTTGAACCCAGCAATTAATATAAACTCCAGTAACTTTAGAAGACATTTCAGACAAATTTTTTAGAACATGTGTCACACATAACGTTTTTCCCACTCCAGTTGGGCCATAGATAAATAGGTTATCACTTTTCATTTTTTCAAGAAGGGGTTGGATAGTTCCTACAATCTCTTGTATTTCTTTTGTTCTACCTGTAATGGTATCAGGGACATAATCCTCCTCAAACATATTCGGATTTTTTAAAATCATTTTTTCACCTAATTTCTATTTAACTCATCAGGGCAATGGCTTGCATTCACACATGTATCTGATATGTAACAATCAAATTTCGCATCATAATCAGTTCCTGATTTATGTACATAATCACATGTTATTTTTATTTTGCCTTCATCACATGTAAATATATAGTTATATTTGTCAATTGTAGTATGTGATGCCATATTCGACTTTCCTTTTTGCTCTACGTAACTTCTACTCAAATCAGGCACGCAATTTTTGTAGTTTTGTTCTGCAATTTGATCTGCTTTATACAAAAATACTTGGTTTTTAGTTTCAAAGTCCTGATTTGTAAATTTATCGGTACATCCAAATAATAAAGTTATTATCAAAAACAAAAAAACCAAATCGCATTTCATTTTTTTTCACCCCTAGCTAATTTCACATGCGATTCAGCAAGTTCAAATTCATTTGCCAAAGCTCCTAAAAGATTTATTTCTTGTGCAGCAACAACTGCTGTCAAAATCTCTGCAACTTTTTTAGCATTTGTTTGGCCATCGTCTTTATCCGAACATCCAATCATGCTAAGGCATTCTTTTGCAGTTCCAAAAAACATTCCACCCCCTAGAGAACCAACTTCCAAATTTGGCAGCGAAATGTTATATCTCAAATTCTTATTTTCATCAATTTCCAAAACATTGAAGCAGGTGCTAGATGTTGCAACATGAGCCAAATCTTGTCCGGTTGCTGCAAAAAATGCAGCTATTGGATTTGCAGCATTAGCATTAAAACCAGTAATCGTGCCTGATAAAGCCGACCCCTGCCAATTTTTTATATCATTGACTTTAATCATTGCTTCAGGAGTGGTTTTCCATACTTTTTCTATAACCTCGCGTGGAAATACAACCTCGCCCTCGACTGCTTTTCCTTTCCCCAACAAAACATTAACATGCGATGCTTTTTTATCGGTGCACATATTGCCGGAAAGTGCAATAAGTTTAACTCCTTTTCTTAATTCTTGTATTTTTTTAATTATGGCTGCAGAATGTTTTGTCACTGCATTCATACCCATTGCATTGCTAGTATCAAAAACATTTCTTATCCAAACTCTTCTTCCCATTTGGAATGCATTAACATCTATTAATTTAGTAAAACCTGGTTCAACTGCTTTTTTCATTTCTTCATATAATTCTGCTTTTTTATTTATTTCTTCAACAAGTTCTTTTGCCTTTCCTATACTTCCAAGCTCTACTACGGGTGCTCGTGTCATACAGTTTTTTGTAATGACGGTATTAATTCCCCCTGATAAATTTATTGCCTGTACTCCTCGATTATTGCCTGCTATTAATGCAGCTTCATTTGTTGCCATAGGCACGAAAAATTCTCCTTTTGCATATTCTCCAGTTATTTTAATAGGTCCGGAAAACCCAATAGGTATGGAGGCGCCCCCAAGTTTATTTTCTATACCTGTAAGTTGACTACCTTCAAGCTCTGTTGGCATATAACACTTCTTAATACCAGGGTATTTGTGTTGGGTTTTAGATTCTATCCATTCCAATCTTGCTTCAGACGCTTGTTTACAGGCGTCACTCCAGTCATTTTTCCCTAATTTTTGCATTTCTGCGTATATAACACTCTCAAGTTGATATGCTTTAATTTTTTCAGATTTAAGCATTTCTACATATTTATTTTCGCATGGTATAGATTTCATAAAATCACCTATTAGTATTATATAATCATCAATTGTAGATTTTTAATCCTTTCTTTTTGGAGCATGCCGAAAACCACTTTTAGAGATAAATTATAAAACACGATTTTCCGTTAAAAGAAACATTTATAAACAATTAATAACATAATAATATCTATGTCACATATTGCCCCGTTCGAAACACTCAAACTTCCCAACTTACGTTTACTTTCAGCTTCAGGAAAAAACGACATTAACACACCTGGCTTATCTAAAAAAGATCAGGAATCCTTCTTTAATGGCAAAGTTCTTATCGAGGAAAAGATTTCTGGTATTCCAAAACAATTTTCAGCGGGCAGATATATTCTTTTGGGAGTTGACGTGACTTTTAGAAAAGGTCCTAAATACACTTTGCCAGGGAGATATGTGATACACGGCGTCGTTAACCCTGAAGAAAGACTTGTTTTACCGAGATATGTTATGCTTGAATTGGTTGATGAGATTAGGAGCAGGCATATAGATGCAGGAAATCATTCAGGTATTATGTTAAATCCAGACGATTTTATTCCCATTCCTCAAATCGCAAACACACACACTAATTTGAATATATTGCCGCAATTTTTAATCTCCTCACTTTATTCTAATGAAAGAGATAGAGTATACGGAATTCTTGTTAAAACAGATCTTATCACTTACATATCCACTTTAGATAGACATTGTGGTCAACTCATTTCTCCCGAACACGAAAACTCAAAAATTAGACCAGAAACAAATATCATTGATTATAACGTTCCTCTTATTTATGAGTATCCTACTGACCTTATCAAGGAATAAAAAGATTTTCAAGGTGTGATATTCTTTCCAACTCTCCGAATGAAACATTATGTCTGAACAAACCTGTTTCATTTATTGCATTGTATATATCTATATGAATTGCATCAATTCCAGTCCCAGATCTATTTGTTAATAGTATGCTTCTAAAAGTTCCATCTTTGACTACTCCCCCGTGTTCATTTACAAATGCATATGTAACACTTTTTACTTTGTTATCCGCAGTATCTAGATAAGTTACAACTATTTTATTTTCTTTGCTACCTACCCATTTGATATCCTGAACTGGTTTGCCCAATCTATTATGTTTTTGTTTTATAACTTCCACAGTAAATTTCTGTGCTTTGGAGTATTCCAAATTTCCGCTCGGAACACATGAGGCTTCAACTTTCAAAGCAGAGGGTATTTTTTTAGATTCTAACACTCCTATTTTACTATCTTTTAAAAATTGAGAATATTTTGCTGATGAGTTTTCAGTAGTGAAAATCAAGCAAGGATCTCTCTTTCCTTCTCTACCTGCTTTCGTTATATTGATAACTTCATCAATGACCCTATCATCTATCAATGCACCTCTTTGCCACAAAACCTTATCAGTAACATGTATTTTTCCTTTAGTTTCCAACACTCTAAAAACATCATCTAGTTGTTGTCTTGCTGCTTTATCAACAATATTATTTAGAAATTTTTCCTTTGTTTCTACAGTCACTCTCATTTCAAACATGGTTTTATCCCCGCACCCGAAACCCAAATCATCAACCAGGTCAGTTATTCGTTTTTCAAATATTTCATAGGGATTTCTTCCAGTTCTAATTGCTTCGTCAACTGATTCATTCCATATCTTATTTAGGTAATCAGAATCCATCGTGGCATACTTATATTCGCTTGGATCTTCAAAGAAATTTTTCATATTTTCATTCCATTCTGGAGAACCTCTAAGTGTATGAGACATTTCAACAGTTTCTACGAGTGATTCAGTTACAGATACTGATGCCGCATGAATAGATGGGACGGCTGCTAGTTTAAGTGTCATTTCAAATGCTTTTGTCCTTTCAACAGTGAGCCCAACAATTTCCTGAACAGTTGTTATAGTGGCACTTCCGCCCCCACTACCCATAATTGTGTTTGGAATAAACCTGCCTGTAGCATCTATCGTGCCGACAGCAGATATTTTGTTTCCTGCTGTTTGAAATGCAAAGGGGAGAGGTTTAGGTGAAAGTTGGGAAGCAGCTATTTGGAGTTCTGCCACACCTGTTTTTACAGCACCCCAAAGCTTTGTGAGCCCTGCTTTTACAATGCTTGCTATTCCCATTATTGCAAGTATATCCATTGCAGTATTTAATAATGCCAGATTAAAAAGAAAACCAGCCATTTTTGCGTTTTCAACTGTAGGATCGAGCACACAATTTTGATATGCTTTCGCAAAGTTTTTCCATATCCCGTAGCAGGTTAAATTCTCAAGAATCCATTCTTTACCCCTGCCCAATTCTTTTGCCCGTTTGTAATTGCTAACAACAGTTTGTATGCCTTCTTTTGCTTGTGGAACTGCGATCCCTGCGAGCCATGGGAAGTACTCCATAAATGTCAATATGTCGCCTTGGTCCAAGGCATTGTCGCGTATTGCACTACTTTCACAAAACATTTCTCCAAATTTTCTACCTATTCCTATTATCATATCTTTCTCCAAACTTTTTCCATAGAACAGGGAGGGTACCCATGTTTGGGTGTATGAGATTATACTGCTCCCTACAAAAAGATGGTTTCTCAGGGGGGCGTCTCTAGGAAGGGTTCCAATAGGGAGGTTTTCTCTTGGTTTTAAAATTTTTTTAATTTCATCTATCCTTTTTGCAGATGTTGATTTATCTTCATCTAAATTGGATTTGTGCATTACCATAATTATTTCATGTTAAATAAATTTAAATTACTTTCATTTATTTCAAGAATTTTTTTATTCCGACTTCTGCTTCCTTCTTCTTAGATTTGGTTTTTAAGAGAATAATAATTTCATGAGCTTTTTTCTTAAGTTCAGAGTATGCTACAATCGCTGCAGCACATCTATTAATCCTTGAAGGAGCACTTTCTTTTATAATTTGCAATGCATGATGATATATTTTTTCATCATACTTCTCAATTTGTATAGTATATTCTTCAATTTTTCCCATAACTTCTTTTTTATTAAGTTTGGATATACGTTTTTGAAAAGAATTCATAGATCTAAGCTTTTTTTCCATTACCCTTATTTTTGGGTCAGTGGTTAGATGCGATAACATACTATCTTTTCCTCACTGCTTTTTTTAATCCTTTTCCTAGAACTTTTTCAGCCCTATGGAAAGATGCCACGATACAATTTGCTTCAATCTCAGTGGGTTCACCTCGAGAAATTACGTTTCTAAACGCTTGTTTTATCTTATCTCCTTTTCTAATCTGCGTCATCAGACTTAAAGTATCCAAAAAAGAATTAAACATTTTGCAAGTGTTTTCTATATCCCCTATATCTTGCTTCCCCGTTTTTATTTGTTCAAGTTCATAAGCAACAACCGCAACAGAATGGGACAGGTTCATAACAGGGTATTCTTCTGCAGTGGGTATTGTTATAAAGTAATTACACAAAACACTTTCTTTTTCATTTAATCCAGTACCTTCTCTTCCAAAAACAACTAATATTTTTCCTTTTCTGTTTAGCTTTTCTCCAACTTTTTTCAATGATATCATTTTTCTCATAATTCCCTTTCTAAATCTTCCCCTAACGCCACTTGTTCCAATTGTAAGGTCTGGTTTTATTTTCTCTACTGCTTCTTCTATGCTGTTGTAAATTTTTGCATTTTTTATTAACGAATATGCTTTTTTAGAAAACATTTTAATTTCTTTTTCATTCAAATCAACTTGGGGGTTTACAATATGTATTTTTTTTACTCCAAAATTCATCAATACTCTAGCAATTGCGCCCAAATTTATTGGAAATTCAGGTTCAACAAGCAAATATTCCATTCATACCACCTTCTTTACCCATATTATGCTTAATTTTTCAAAGAAAAAACTTTTTGAATCAACTATTTCTACCAAAAATCCTTTACTTTTTAATTTTTTAATTGTTTTATTCGTGTTATCTAGAGAACTATCAACCATCAAAACCTGTCCTTTTTCTGTCAAATGATCTGAAAAAGTTTCAATGAATCTATCAATCACGTTTCTCCCAGTTTTTCCTCCGTCCAGCGCTTCGTTCAATTTACCTTTTATTTTTGATGATTCATCAGTTGGCAGATAAGGGGGATTAAACAGAATCAAGTCATATTTTTCATCTATCTTATCAAATAAATCAGATTCAATGAAATTTCCACTGACTCCAAAAAATTTTGTATTCTTTTTTGCACATATTAACGCATGTTTCATTTTATCTAGAAATGCTATTGTTTTAACAAAATTTGATGCGTATATTCCTACAATTCCAGTTCCGCAACAAATATCCAAACATTTTTCACTACCGTCTAATTTTATTTTTTCAATACTATCCATCAATAAAAAACTATCATCTGCAGGAGGATAAACATCTTTACAATTTTTTATATTATGCACTAAATATTCTTTATCAATCATTTTTATCCTCTCAATATACTGCCAGTATAAGGGTTTATCACTTTTGATGCACTAGTTTGTAAATGACCTTCATAAACTACCGAATCAATCTTTTCTATTATCTCTATATCTATATTACTCATGTTGTATGGGACTAATTTTGAACCCGATACATTTGCACTTGTAGAAATTATTGGATTTCCTAATTCCTCAACAACTTTTGATATCCAATGGGGAATTATTCTAACTCCTACATAACCGTCTTTATAGAAGCATTTACTATCTACTTTTTCTATCCAATTTTTTGGCTTTAACAAAAGTGTATAGGCCCCAACATATTTCTTCAAATCTATATTTTCAACATAAAAGTTTTCTTGAATAGAATCTATATTAGGATACAAAAGAGAAACTGGATTCTCCAACTTTCTATTTTTAATGATAAATACCTTCTCAACTGCTTTAGAATTAAAAGCATCACACCCTATTCCGTATATGGTGTCAGTAGGATAAATAATAATTCCCCCTGATAATAAAGTATCTAAAATCCTTTTTTCAATAATTGTCAGCATTTATTCACCACAATTCGGTTTCTAAATAAAGTACGGGTTGTTCAATGCCGAAATTATCAATTATCTCGGGATGGACCTCACCAAAAATCCCAACCGCAATTTTCTCGTGGATTAAAATTGCACACCTACCTTCGATAAATCGTGTATCCTCATGAGGTAGTATATGTATTTCTTTTCCACTTTCTTTTATTAGGGATTGTACAACTGATGATATGTGAGAAAAAGTTGCCCCAGGATAACACATTGCAGCTCCCAAAATTTTTCTCTCTGGTTCTACTACAGTTCCAATCTCATATATTTTATGGGGCATACTTATTTTTTTACTTTCAGCAAGAACCCCCATTATTCCTGGCATTAAAAGAGGTCTGAATAAAGTACAGTCTTCACTCAGGGGATTAATTATTTCAAGCAGTTTATCAAGTTTAATTCTGCACATGGCCAATTTTTCTTTGTTTGTCAAAGTCCACGTCATAATTTCCATAAATCCCAAACCTGTTAAAATATCATGAAAACAATGATCTTTCAACCCTTCCCCTACTGTTGATATTTTTGGAAAAGTTGGTGTTATATTATCATAGCCATAGGCTATCAACATATCTTCAGCAATATCTACCGGCCCTATAATATCAATTCTATACGTCGGGGGCAAAACATAATCTTTTTTTAATTCAAAACCCATTGAATTTAATAATTCTTCTGTTTCTTTTTTTGAAAGTTTTTTATCAATAAATGTTTTTATGAATTTAGTTGGCAGTTTGTATTTTTTAGAATCTAAGTCAGGGTATGTTATTTTTCCTATTTTTATGGGATGAATCTTCCCACCCATTTCTGCCAAAAGTGTAAGAGTTATGTTCAATGCACCCACCAAGGCTTTTTCATCAGTTCCTGTCATATCAATAAAAATATTTCTTTTCCCCGGTTTCAATCTAGTTCTTTCTGCGTTTATTATTGGTGGAAAAGAAACAATTCCTTTTTGATCCTCTAAAAAAACACCTTCATTGTTTTTAGTCAATTCTGCATATTTAATTCCTTTTTCTGTTTTTTCAACAATTTCCAAACTATTCATTTCTTTAGTTTCATCTAAGGGTATAAATTTCACTTTATTTAGTTGAGATTTATAGTATTTCAACGGGAATTCAATTGTATCTAAATCATGTAATCCCACAGCAATTTTTTTTCGTTTTCTGCCAAAAGTCAAGTGTATTTTTTCTTGGAATTGCATCAGATCTATTAAATCCTCTTCAGTCATGACTACATCTTTAACAACAGCACCCACAATAAAAGGTCTCAAATCTTTTACTGAATCATCCACAACAATATCTCCATATATCTTTTTAGATTCAAGTTTGTATTTTCTTGGTTTTTTTGTTTTATAAACTTCAACCATTCTTTTCAAACCATAAATACTAAGCAAATCAGGTCTATCTGGATTAATTTCAAATTCTATTTGTTCTTCTTTATTTTCAACCTGAACTCCTAGATTGGGAAGTGATTCCAAATCTTTTTTTGAAAGTAATCTATACACATACTCTTTTTCAAATCTAACAACTGCCATTTTATCACCTCTTCATTTTATCTAATATTTTTTGGAAAAGGTTTTGTTTATTTTCTTTTACATCATATGTTCTAATAAGTTTGTCTGTGCGGACAATTCTAAATTTCATATCTTCCGCCATCATTATCACCTAACCTTTTCAATAACTCCATCTTTCATAAGCATATTCAATCCCTGTTCAACTCTCCCGCTCGACAAGTTGTGTATTTTTGAAAATTCATCAACATTTATTGAACCTCTATTTGTTTTAAGCCAATCAACTATCATTTCTTTGAGTGTTTCCTCGCTGACCGATTCAAGAAACTTTACTTTTTCTTCGAGTTCTTTGTTTCGTGATTCTACTTCAAGCATTGTTTTGTTTATTTTCTGGTTAATTTTTTCCGTTTCTTCAAATTTTATTTTTAATTTTTTATATTCTTCTCTAAGCGAGTCATGATTGCTTTTGAGTAAAATATAATCTCTAGTCAGTATGTCATGAACACTACCAAACACATTAAATATCATTTTATATATTATTTGAGGATCAACCTCATAACCCTCCGTCAAAAGTAAAACTCTCAACAACAAACTAGTAATTTCAAATTCTCTTAAACTTTTGCTATATTCTTTAGGGAGATTGTATTCTACAACTATTTGGTCTGGCTCAAAATCGAGGGTTATATATACATAAGGCAAACCCTTAATGGTTTCCCGTTCTACAATTTTTACATTCATTTTTTCTTTTGTAATATTTATTTCTCTAAAACCTAATTTTTCAATTGCCGTTTTGAGTTCTTTAACGTCTTTTGTCCGTTTTCCTTTCAATACAATTATCTTTTTATCACTGTTATCTTCTTCCTGTTTTTCTTCTTTATTTGAATCTTCAATTTTCTTTAATTTCTTCATCTTCAACCACCAATCTAACCAACTTATCTCCATCTATACCCATTTTTTCTCTCTGAAGTTTTGAAAATAAAGGTATCAATTCACCTTCTTTCAAACCCATTTCTCTCATAAATGTTATAATTGTGGAAGGTCCAAACCCATAACGTTCAAGTTTATTTATCAATTGAATAATATGTATGGTGTTGTCATGTTCTTCAAATGTGGAACAGACATCTTGCACCTGCTTTGTATTCAAACCAAATTCTTTCAACTGCCTTTTGAACTTTTCCTTCTCAAAATTAATCTCCATTCCATCACCTTTAAGTTTGTAATATGATAGAGGTTCTTCTCCATCTATTTTATCCAGCAAAATAATATTACTGAAATCTGTTTTTTGCGCGTATCCTAAATAAACAACCGCTTCTCCTACTCCAAGTTTATCTATCTGTGAAGCTACAAAATCAGAGTAGTTTAATGAGGATCTGACATGGTCTTTAAAGTCTTTAAACATCAACCTCATTATAAACAATGTTCCAACATTTGAAAAAATATCTTTATGGATATCAGTTGGATTTTGACTTGCCACAATCAATCCAAATTGGTATTTTCTACCTTCCCTAACAATAGTTATCAAATCACTCCTATCATCTTTTGCTATTTTCCATGCTTCATCTGCAACAATAAACAATTTTAAACCTTTATCGGGGGACCACCCTTCAAATCTCATTTTTTCTTTGAGCATTTGGAGAATAGTTAATCCTGCCAAACTACGCATTTCTTCTGAAGGTAATTCGTGAAGATCAATATTTACTAGTCCTTTTTTGATTATAGTATCTAGGTTAACTGTGGATTGATGAGCAAAATAGTCGTTTCCTTTCATAACATAGGGTTTTAATCGGTGTATGCATTCCTGAACCTCATCTTTCTTTTTTTCAGTTTTCTGTGTTTTTTTTATTTTTTCCAGTTCTTTTATCACATCTTCTAAAACAGGAGGATTTTTATTTTCGAATTTTGTCAAAATAAATTTCTTTTTCTTATATGCTTCGGTCAATGCTTGTTCAAGGAATCTTTTCTGTATCGAATATTTTCCTATATCTGTTAATATATCTAAAGCACTTACAATTTGTTTAATTCTTTGTATTGGTTTCATACCTGCCAAATCAAGCAAATTTAGATAGGAGCCTTGTCCAAACCTAAGCACCTCCCCACCAGTTTGCTCGACCCAACTATTATATTCTCCGACCCAATCTATTATCAAAGCATTTGTTCCCCATGTTAGATTTGCACGAGTAAGAAAAGTTTTTACCATGTATGATTTTCCAGCCCCTGTTACTCCGACTACAGATATGTGGGGATTAATCAGCATTCTAAAATCCCAGAAAAATGGAACATTCAATAATTTTGTTTTTGATAGATAAACACCTTTAGTCGGGTCGCTTAACAAAAATTCTTTTGGGGGTTCAGGAGGGTGAACCCACAATCTCCTTCTAGAAAGTTTAGAGCTTAAAATTTTATTAGGTTTTAAATACATTTATTCACCTATTCAAACATATCGTTAAATTCTGAAGCGTTTGCAGGTATGAAAAATTGAAAATCAAATGCTTTCAACATTTCATCTCCACTTAAAGGTGTAACACTAACTGAAAGTGCATTTCCAACAACTGCCTGTATTTCTTTAGTTTGAGCTTCAGCTTTCATTTTTGCCTCGTCGATACTCCCTCCTTTTGATGTTGTCATTATCAGCGAAACAATTTCCATGGGTTTATCTCCACTTGTTAATTTTTCTAATTCTTTATTTATCATTGCTATTTTTCTTTCTATTATTGATACTTGCGATGAATTTTCTTGTGAACTTCCTGAAGAAAGCTGAGATTTCCTATTTTCAAGTCTGCTTCTCTCTGCCCGTAATTCATCCAATTCTTTTGTCAAATCAACATTTCTTATGAGTAAAGATACTTTTACAGGATATTTGAAAGATGTTATCGCACGTTCAAAATATTCCATCATAAGGCCTTTTTCATCTTCTGTTTTTTCAGTAGTTGATTCATGAATATTTGCTGTTAAAAATTTAGATACATAATATTGGTCATCCATTTTTTTATATATGGCGTCAAGAGTGTTTAGCATGTTATACTCACCCATATTTATATCAGATTTAATAAAACTACCAAATAATGGGGTAAATATATACCCAAACTTCCAAATAGTTAATGTCAATATGACCAGTATTAGGTTTATCGGAAAAAGAAAAGGTATGGAGCCTCCTAGATAGAATGAAATCATTAGAGTCGCTATAGATATAACTAATAATGCATACACAACAAATTTTCTTGATATCATATTAAAACAAAAGAACATAATTATTAAAAACAATAATGTCTGCTTTTATGTTTTATTTTATGATTGTATGTGTATTTAAGATATAAATGAAACCTTTTTTATAAAACAATTACCTTATTTTTCATCACTGTTTTTTGATGCTTCAAAAGCTCTTCTGCTTTTATCCAAAATTCTATTCGCTTCTCTCCAAGGTCTATCTGTGTTTGATATCGAATTTTTCAATTCAGGAAGGATATTGGATATTTTGTTTTTGAGTTGTTCCCGTTTAATTTCTACTTCTGAAGGTTCTTGTTTATCTCGCCCTGTTCCACCTTCTATTGGTTTAGTGCCAACAAAGTCACCAAAATTTTCTGAAATCGATTGTTTAAATTCATTGTATCTATTGTCAGTTTTTTTAGGTTTTTTCCAGAACACTTGTGTATTGATTGTTTCTATTGTGTAGTCGACAGATATAAGATTTTTCACAAATGCGTTGCTTTTCAATACATCTTGCGATACAGTTTTCATTTCTTCATAAGATCCTTCTTCTTTATATGCATCAAATCTATCTAACATGTCCGTGACAATGCTTTTATTTGATTCTAAATTGTCATTCCCTCTAAATACTTTCCCAACTCTGTCTGCGATTCTATCGCTTGTGCTGGCTATTGCAGACATCATATCAATATGGCTATTTTGATAGTTTGTCTCCACATAATCTATACCCTCTGGAGTTTTTATAATAGATGAAATCCTTGTTTGCGCATCCTCCAAGTCCCTATGTCTATGTTGCCGTATTCCCTCGAACCTATCATAATCTGAACCACTTACAAAAACTTTATTTGCAAATTCTGCTCTGGATTGTTCATATTCATTCTGTGAACTTAAATAACTGTCACGTTCATTTAATCTAGGTCCAAAATCCTCACTTATCCTCTCTGAGTCTGATTTATATGTTAAATATATATTGTCTCTCCTATCCAAGCTTTCCTGCATACTTTCTTGCTTGTTTTCAGGAACAATTTCCAGTATATCTCCTGTAACATCTAATATTCTTGCATCAATTGATGAAGTATCTTTGTTTTCAACTTGGGCTTCATATCTTTGAACAAACAGAGCATCTCTTTCCATCATTTTTTCCCTTAATTCTGCTTCATCATTTGCAAGTTTCCTTGCTTCTCCATCATTTCTTTTTATTTCTTCTTCAAATTGTTCATTCACATGCGTAATATTCGAATTTCTTTCATTTTCGATTGTTTCCCCAACGCTACGGCCTACATTTTCCATTTCTGTTTTTGTTTCCACAATCTCAGTTATTAATGTGGCCCTTTCTCCAGGATCTGTTGTCTCTCCGAGTCTACCCCGCAAGTCAGTTAAATTACCCTCTAACTCATTATAACTGGTTTGCTGATCTTCTGTTCCGTACAAACCAACAAATTGGGTTTGATTATTAATCATTATATTTTCTTTGTTGTGATAATCGTTAACATAGTTTTGTCTATTTGAGGTTTTATCAACATTATCCATGACCCCATCTATTACATCACATTCGATCATAACATCTTTATATTGTTGAGTTTCAGTTTCTATCTCACTTTTATTTTCATAAGTTGAACTGGCCACATCAAAGTCAACCAAGTCTGTTTTCAAGGCATTTGATAATCCGCTAAATCCATCTATCCACAGGCTTCCATTTTCTGAATTCATTTCGCCCAAAACATTTAATCCCCCTAAGGCCATTTGCAGTTCGTTATATACGTGCTGATATCGTTCAGTTTGGTTTTCAATCATTTGTGAATACCAGCTTTCTTCTGAACTTTTAGAAGCCATAATCCCCAATATTATATTTTGTTCTAACGTTAAATTTTTGGTTGGATCGCTCAAAGAAGTTAGTTGTGTTAGTGTTGTTGCAGTGCTAAATTTATATGCATTAAACTCTTCATTAATCATCCCCTGTGCATAGATATCATAAGAATTACTCAGATATACAGTTCCCATCATTAGGGCTTCTTTTTCCCTGTACAACATAGAATACATATCAACATTAATTAAGTGAGGTATTAAGAGAGAATCTAATGAATCGGGGAGTTCATTTCCTGCCCTAACAGAAACCAAACATAATATTCCTAATTTTAATTCCAATATTTCTTCCCGTGTTTCATTAAATCTCTTAATGGCGTAACTTTCAGAGGCACCAGGTTCTTCTTCGCCACCTTTATTTTCTCTAGAAATACTTTCGTCTCTTACAGTTCTCCCAAACCCCCCTTCCTTAATCTGCAGTTTTTCAATTTTTTCTACCTTAATTTCTATTTGTTTTTCAACCCAACTAAATAATTTTTCACGTTTTTCTGAAGCTTTCCTTAAAAGAGTATCTGACAATTCATCGTCTCCATTTGCTTTTGCTTCTGCTGCTTCCCTTTCTAAATCTTTAATTTTTTCAAGCTGCGTATCTAGTTTTTTCTTTATATTCTGATATTCATCTCCCAAACTGAGCATTTCCATTGCTTCTTCGGGCATCACTCCCCCATATAATCTCATTTGTTCAGCTGCTTTCAAATCTAAACTCATACTAACAAAAGCTGTTCCGATATTGCCCAACATTCCATTATATGTTCTTGCTATATTCTTTCTAAGTTCTCCAACTGTTTTTGGACCGCTTTTCCCAGTTACAAAATTCTTAAGATTCTCTCCAAAAGACATTTGTCCCGGGTCGTATGCATCAATTCCATTTGTTTTAAGAAACAATTCAAATTTTCCTGTAATCATTTCTTTTTCTTTTTCAGATTTTGCATTTGCATAATCTTTTCTAAAATTTTCTAATGCATTCCAAAAACTACCCCTATACAAAAGAATGGCCATATGTTGTGCTGTTTGTAAACCTGATGCGATATGCTGGCCGATAACACCAAAATCCCCACTACCAAGACTTCCAATATCCCTACTGTCAAGAACAAACTTTTTTCCATCTATGTTGATGGAAGTGTGACCGGTTGTGGGATCAATGTTTTCAATTTTGATTTTATCGGCCAAAAGACCCTCAATTCTCGAATTTGTTTTTTCTTTATTTTCTTTATCCTGCTGCGTAAATGTTCCTCCTTCCTGCATTCCATCAAGTGTTTTATCAAGTTTCTTTTTCATTCTAACAACATTTCTATTTTGTACCCAATTGTCCAAAGTCCCAACAGGATTTTGCACCACTCTCAAAACTTTCAAAAAACCAGTCCATTGTTTTTTAGATCCAAGTTTTTCCAATCCTTGAAATGCATAGCCTCCCAAACCCCCCGTATAATGGTTTAACATTCCTTGATATAACTGTCCCATTATTGTAGATGCAACACTACTAAATATTTCACCAAAATTTGTTCCAGATATTTGTTTGGGGTTTGCAATGCTATCTAATGCACTACTTCCACCGCCCGATACACCCATACTTGCCAATCTTGGATCTTTTACTTGCTGTCCTCCCTTCTCTTCTCTAATTCCCAGTCCACCAACAATGGGGATCTTCCCCATTGCCTTTCCCAAGGTTTGAGTTGGTTTGGTGGCAAAATTCACAACTTTAACATAACCTCCCCTAACTTTAGCCATGGCTTTTGACATTTTACTATCTGCCCTAAACATTTTAGGGGGAGCTTTGGAAGGTGCTTCTGGTGGGCCAACAAAATTAGCATCCTGCTCGGGATTTCCACCCGTACCCTCACTACCCTCATCATTGCCACTTTCTGATTCTTCACCCCCACCTTTTCCTTTTCCTACTTTTTTCAAAGCCCCACTAACCAATTTTCCGCCTAGACTACTAATACCCATCATTGTGAAACTCATACTTTTAGGCCTCATTTGATACATTCTTGTCTTTGGCATTTTTGTTCTAGTAAATCCGACCATTCTGAACGGAGAACCCCCTGCCAGATACATTGCGCCCCCTAGAAAAGCAAACATCAAAGTTATGAGCAAACATGTTGTTCTATCCACATCTCCTTTTGTTGATTCACAATAGCTGTAAGTTTGGGAATCAATAGTGTTGTTTTCCCTACTATACAATTCATTCATAGTTGATAATCCATAATATGCCAAACTTTCATTTATTGCCAGACACCCTCGCAGACCTTGTTCAGTATGTACAACAGGACAATATCTAAAAACTACAATAGAACAATCCGAACAAGTTTTCATAAAATCAGTTATGTTCACTGTTAATATTCCATCAGGATCAGTTATACTATTTCTTATAATTTTTTTATTATCAGAACAAACTGCAAAATAATAAATTGGGACATTGTTCATAGAAATTCTATCGCTTACATTAAATCTATTAACTCCTATTACTAACATATTTGCCATAATGCTATTAGGTTCAGTCGAGTTTATCTCCATCATTATGAGCGTTTCATATATTGGTGGTGTTGCACATCCGCCAGTCTTACCTTCATCACAAATTGGTACAATGGGCATCACTGTTATGTCTCTTTCTCTAGGGACCGAAGCAGAATATGAAATAACCAAACCAACTAATATAAAAAACAAAATATTTTTTTTATTTAATAACATATCATATCTCCCTCTTGTATTGGCATAGATGGGATTTCGTTGCACCAATTATAATCTCCCTCAATTGGAACCTTCCCACATTCTGTTGTATCATCTGCGCGTTGAGTCCATATATCTAGTTCACTACCTGTTGTTATTCTTGATTGTTTTTTAAATGTTGCCGGATTTAAAGTGGTGGGGTCAATAACACAACATTTTTTGTCGTTGGGTAGCGCACCAACAACATCAGGGAATAAATAAGTTAAATTTTTTAACTGGCCCGCAGGTCCTTGTATTATCTCTCCTTGTGATGTAACAATTAAACAACTATAATCTCCTGTCATATTTGAACAAACTGTACAATTATCTATCCTCGCGCACAACCCCCCACTAGGACATTTTTGTCCGCCCACATAACCTTCACAAAGTTTTCCGTCTGCGCAATAAGGATTACACTGTCCTGTCATCAGTTCAATTGCATCACACATCTGACATCCACAATCTGAAATATTTGTTGCATAAACTTTTGAATAGGATGTTTGAATATTAAAACTAAGCAAGTTCAAAGTTCCTTTTTGGAATTCACAGAACTGTTCTGTTTTTGAGTCAGATGAATCTATCAAACTCAGACCATCTGCATACGGAGGCATATAATCCTCATATCTCCAATATAAGCGATACGTTCCTATCAATCCTGCATCTGTTAATTCTCTTTGATTCCTTAGAAAATCCCAATCGCGCGGGTCTGCTTTTTCTTCATTCCACCACGCTTGAATTATTCCGGGTTTATTGTATTTTGTTATTGTGTTTTTAGAAACATTAAGTAATACTTCTCTTGGGTCTGGCCTGCCGCTCCCTGCATTGTAAACAAGTAAGTCAATAAGTGCTAACATTTCAGAATCAGGCAGTGATTGGGGTTCTCCATTTGGCCCTCCTTCTGGCCAATCGGAAAATAATTTTTGTATTGAATAAAAATATTGGCATTCCTCTCTAGTAATTTGATCTGGCAAAACTTCTCCTGTGTCTGGGTCAATACATTCATAATCCCCATTCAAATCACCATAAATTCTTACTGCGACTAAACATTTAGGGCATGCTGATTTTATAGAACGCGCCCGTGCTTTTATCTCTTCATTTGTTTGTCCAGGGTCCATCCCAACACCATCTTTATTTCCCCCAACAACAACAATCATGGCACCAGTGTCAAGTAATCTTGCACCTCTGCCATCAAATTGGGATAACAGATTATAAACTTTTGATGTTGTCCCATAAATTTTTTGCCCTTCAACCTCTTCGGTAACCCGATGGGGGCTATATTCATTTCCAGCTTCCACACCTCCGAAGCCTCTTGTAAATTTAACCCTGCCTCCACTCATATATTTTCCTGCACCATACCCTTGAGTATCGAAGCTAAAGCCTACCCGCCAAACTTCTACAGAGTCTGATGAAGCAATAATGTTACAATTTCCACCATCCCATCCTCCTGCATAATAATAATCCTCTCCTACTTTTATTCCGCACCATATGTTATTATTTGGTCCTCCCTCATATAAAGTATCGCTCTGCGCAAGAATTATGGGCATAATACCTTGCTTCTGATATTCAACAGTTTTGTCATAAAACCATTTTGCATCAGGCAGTGTTTCAAAAGTTGAAACTTTTGTAGGTTCCGAACCTCCTGCTCCCCCACTGCATTTTATTCCATACCAATCCTCCCAACACACGCCAACTCCAACTTCCTCTCTATCGCCTAACGATGGAAAATAAGATACCCCTGCATTCAATCCTCTATATCCCCCACTTCCTGAGCTGTAAATTTCTTGAACAGCAAAACCCAATGTTGTTCCTGGCAAACACCATCCAAAATCATTAACCTGTATCATTTCTTTTCCATTAATTTCATTTGTTTTACAATCTCCCCAGGAATTTATTTTAACAAGATTCTTGGCAAAATTTGCAGCAAATCGTGAGTAAACATCCCCCTCTTCTGTTTTAAAGATAGTTCCTGGTATATACTCTGAAGCAGTAAGTTTGTATATATTAGTTCTAATTTCTGCATAATCACTCCCATAACTTGTGAAACCACTAGAATAGGATAATAGACACTCGTATTTTTCTTCGTAAGTCCCCGTTCCCAAAGCACATATTTTTGAAACAAGCATCATCCAAACATCATTGGAACTAGAATCTGCAGCAAAGGATTTTACATCTATTATTTCATAATCTTCTCCTGCTGTCATGTTGCATGCTTTTATAAATTTTAAATTATTGGGATTTTCATTTGTCCAAAAATATGCAGATTCGGCACGATACCAACCATTTATATCTACGTTGTACGTTTTTACCTCGTCGGTTGAAAAAATATTTACTTTTTTATTATTAACCTGTAGGGGAGCATCTCCTGCAAAAGGACAATGTTGGACCATGTGCCTATACACATCATCTCCATAATTGTATGATATACAAAATTCATCAGATTTACACCCATAACTTATCCACGCGTTCAATCCACAATAATCGCGGGGCCCCTCCTCATTAATCCATTTTATTCTTTCACTTGGGGCATTCCAAGGTGTTGCAAACCAGTACAATGTTTTTTCTAAATCGGCATTATCACCACGTCTATTCCACCATGCAGCTATGCTAACTCTTGTCTCAAAAACGGGTTTTCCTTGTTCATCCAATTCAATGCCACAATCAATTTCTTTTCCTGTGTTTTTATCTGTGCAGGAGAATCTTCTATGATTGTTGTTAATACAAACTCCCGAAGCACAGTCATAACCGCTCAAACATTCAAAAGGCATTCCCATGTGCCAATTCCCTTCCGAATCATACCATCCACTTTCTTCATCTGTATAAATGTTTCCATCAGTATCTTTTGATAAACAGATAGAAGAATCAAAATCAACTCCCCAAGATGTTTTTAGTGTTTTTTCCAAAGAATCCTTTCCTGCAAATCCTGTGTAATCCCAATAACCACACATTAAATTTTTGTCATAAAATTCATAATCAATTTGTTTAACTTTTTCTGTTGCTTGACCCGTACTTGATCGTAATATATAATCCTTAAATTCATAACTGTAGCTATTGTTTAGAAATGGGGGCAACCATCCTCCTGGTGCAGTGCAATTTTGATACCAATTTGCTTTAATTTTATAACATATTTCATTGCATGTTTTAGAAGCAGATATATCTGACCCGTAAGAAGCTGTCGTAAATTCCAAAACATTTACTTCGTGCGTGCACGTAAAAGTGTCGTCATTCCCATCGGAGTTTGTGTCTGTTCCTACACACATCCCATCTATTGTTTGAGTATCACCAAATCCTAATATTCCCTCAAGTTCATCTTGTCTGCCTGGATAAAAAGAATAGTAATTTACAAATCTATCAACTTTTCCATCTGTTGATTTAATTGCCAAATCTGTTATAGGCATGTAATATCTTGCTTCTTCAAAATCTGTATAAGATGTTCCAACACCTGCTCTAAATGCATTTATCCAAATTCCACTCCCACTCTTTTTAGACGAATCAGTCATTTCATAAAAATCACAGCTTGTTTTGTACAATCCTTCTGTTTTGGTTTCTCCGCTTACTTTTAATCCCTGCATTTTCTTACCCGTGTCATCTTCAAGAGCATTCATAACATAACACTGAGTTGGGTCTTCTGTAGGGTCATAATTCGCTATACCACAAAACATAGCATAACATCCTTTTTTCTCACAAGGATCTTCTTCTGCAGGATTGCACCATGGCATAAGGTCAAAAGTCATATTCCTTCCGTCAATAGTTACATTAAAGGCAGAGCAACCTTCAGTATCACAAAACCCTGAATAATCATTTGGTTCAAATATAAATTCCCCATAATAACATTTATAATCTCCTGAAAAATTCAAACAACAGGGGTTGTATATAGGTCTTTCAGCACAACCAGCAACAAAAAACAAAACAAACAACCCAATTATCAATTTTTTCATTTAACCACCTATACCATCTTCTGTACAACTCTGGCAAAATCTGCAACTTCTCCACTGAAAAATGGAGTTGCAATATGAATAAACATAACTGCTCCTGCAAATGCAACAATCGGATAAAATAATCCTGTAATGCTAATCTCCGCAACAATATCTGCTGCCCTGGCAAAACTAAAGTCAATTTCCTTTTCAACATTTTCATCAGATGTTTTACTTATCAAAACAACAGTGTTTGTATAACCGTCCCAGCATCCATCAAATTCTTTTAATTGTTCTGGAACTTCAATTTCATCAACTTCCTGGACAAAACTAGGGTCAATTATAAAATTTAAAACAGGATAAACAAAATACAAGCCAAAAACTATGCTTATTATCAATCCTCCTACTCCCCGAGTTAAAGGAAAAGCTCTTAAAAGTATTCCCAAAGGTAAAAAAATTGCCAGCATGTTTTGTGCCACATACCTGAGCAAAGCAAACTGTGCATGAAGAGGAACCAGTAGTCCCATAGCCTTCTCACCAATTAAATGGCTGCTTTCAATATGTCTTCTGGTTGGCCCAAACCAATCTCCACATTGTATCGTCACTCCAAAAAATGTATAACATCTTTTTGCTTTCTGTTCTAAAGGTTTGTTGAATTGATATGCCTGATTCCAAAGCTTATCTAATGTTGTGATTTGACCTTGTACCTTGCACATTGCAAAATCTAAAGGATTGTCCCCATAAAATTCTTCTCCTCCGCACCATGCACTTCCTGAAAGAATCTGCGTCAAAAGTTGTGTTGTAATAATCTCCAAAATAAAAATAACTGCCATTAGCAACAAAAATGTTCCGACCATATTCACCAATTCACTCTGTGCCCACGCAGTTGCTTTTGGAATCCCAAAAGATTTTCCTATCACATACACAATAGCTCCTATTATCAAAACAAGCATTACTGACAACAAAGCATAGAAAATCCAGGGTGCGTAATCTCTTCCCCCTACGACTCCTCTGCCCTCAAGATAGGTGTGGTTGAATACTGATGTGTCACTATAATCAACCCCCGAGGGATTATATGTTGGTTCTGCGAATAACAATCCCGCAACCACCAGCACAAAAAATAATTTTTTAATCATATTTTCACCTATATCATAGTTGCAAGTTTTGTTACATCCAACTCCTGCCCCATAACTTTTGATATTTCACCTATCAGCGCCCCAATAATTATTATTCCCATATATGGAAAAAATATTGTTGATAAAATCAAAACACCTCCATACATAATATAATCATATATTCTAGTTTCACAATTATTTTCTCCTTTCCATGTTGATCCTAAAAGCTCGCTAAGTTTTCCCACTCCGTCGCATTTTGATTCTGTTCCATCTGGATAGATGTATTCTGGATGTTTGCACCAATTTATTCCTTCAGCAGAGGTCATAACTTGTTGAACATCCCACCAACTATTAACTTCTTCAATCCAAGATAGAGTGGACAGTTCGGGGGTATCGGGAACTGTGTAAGCCCTAACAACAGGCCCCCAGTAAATATTAAGCATTGCAAAAACAGCAGGATATAAAATAAACAAACCTATTGACAAAGCAATTAACACAGAACCTATTGAGCGTGTGAAAGATATTGAGTACAATACCAACCCTGCAGGTAGTAGCAAAGTCAAAACACCAGTTGATATATATGCAAAAACTGCTTTCAAAAACAAAGTATTAAGCAAAGAAACTGTTCCAACCCGCAGAACATTGCTAAATAAGGATATTTTTGCAAATTCATCTGGAAACACTGACCAGCTTATTGAAGGTCCCCCTAGGAATCCCAACAATCCTGCTCCCGAACCAAAAGCACTTATTGATGCTCTAACATATGCGACTCCCATGTTATATCTAGCTAATTTTGTGAGCATATATGCAGATTCACCCACTGTTTCAAAAAACTCATCACTTGCATTATATAAAGTAGTATGAGGGTGGGTTGTTGTATCTGGAGGATCAAAAGTCCATAAAAATATTGATGTGGCTTCTGAATGACAGGCTGTAGTTATAACTCCCCAAATGAAAACTGCAATTAATGCAGCAACAACTGTTTGGTATATTTGAACTTTTCCCCATGCAGTTATTCTTGCATCGCTAAGTAACCCTCCAACAAAATATATTATTGAACAAAATATTAAAGTTAACATCAGGCCTATTGCAGCAAGAACTATCCAAGAATTGTTTGCAGGTCTTGTGCAGTATGTAGCATCAACTAAGCAAACCGCAAGCAAAACAAATAACATTATTTTTTTATTCATATATATCACTACATACTTATTCTCATTAACCCTTGGACATCAACGGGCATTCCAAACATTGCAGCAGTTGAAGTTATAAACGTCAACATGATAAACAAAGCTCCCACAACAAGAACAACTCCCCTCAAAACTATTGCATAAGCCATTTTTTCCATCAAGTCTCTTTCAGAATAATTTAACATAGGTTCCTTTATATCTTGTTCCCATTTTGTAACTCTTTCATCGCATGCTTTAAATCCTGAATTGTAGAAATAAGGCAGATCTTGTGAAGGGGCTGTTCCAAGCACAGTATCATAAAAATCATTTATTATATAATCTAAAAATAAAACAGATAAAGGCAATACGATACCTAATGAAATTCCCAAAGTAATAACTATTCCTCCTGCTTTTCTAGTAAAACTAAAACATCTAAGCAGAAGACCAATTGGCAAGAAAGTGTGCAGTCCAATCTTTCCCCCTTCAATTATCAACATTTTGAAAATGTAAAGCTCGCCTACAACCATATTCAAGGCGTGATAAACTGGCATAAGTCCGTTTTGTATTCCATTTAACCCAGAGCAAAAACTTACTGAAAAACCAACTCCCCAAAAATTACAAATTCCTGTAAAGCTTGACTGTTCAGAAAGTTGTTGCAGTCTTTTTTCAACACTATCTGTTAAATTTTTAATTTCCCCTCCGTTTCTATTTATTACTTCTCCTGCAGCTTGTTGAGTTGCTAACGAGTATTCCAAAGTATCTCCGCTTAATGGTGCAACAAAACCAACATTTTCAGCGACTCTGTAAATCACTTCATCAAAAGGAACTATGAAAACAATAAAAGTTATTGCTATGAACGCAGTTATTCCCCATTGCACTGCTTCTATTTTTGCAGATTCGCTTAACATAGGGGTTTGCATAATCATGCCCACAATGTATGTAATTCCTATGATCATTCCTCCTATCATCAAAGCGATAACAATACCTAACTGCCATCTGCTAGTGTCGCTACTAGCAAAGACTGTTGAAACTGCAAACATAATTACTAGCAGTGTAATTTTAAACGAGTTTTTCAATTCCTGGGAGTTCATGATCGCCACCAATATATTTTGAAATTTGTCTTATAAATGCTAAACATAAAACAATATTAAACAAAGGAAGTATATACGCGGGAATCATCAAGACCCCTGCTATCTTTACATCTGTTCTTCCAACAGCCCCTTGATCTGTCATATCTTCTAAAATATTTTCCAGACTCATAGAAGTCCTGGATTCAGCAGGAGGAATACAAACATCATTGCAATCTGTTCTCACAGGATTTTTATACGTGCAATCCTGTGCACAATCAAAACATCCATCACACGCCCTATTTTTCACAGTACCTACTTTACAGTAATCTGGCATATTTTCGCAATTGATAAATGTATCGCCTTCAAAACACCATGGGGCCCTATCTGCTTTATCAACAAATCTACATTCTGTAGGACAATAACTCGATCCTGTTTCATCAAACCACGCATCACATGTGGCATGCCATTTGTTTTGGTCAAAGTCAACAAAGCAGTTATTAGGGTTACATTCTGTTCCACAATCATCACACGTTGTAGAAGGTCCTGGATTCATTACTCTACAATAAGTTTCGCAAGTACACACATTTTCACAGTCAAACATAATCCATCCTGCTTTGGAAGGCATTTCATATTTTGCATTACAGCTTGAGCAATTAACATCTTGACATGCAGGGTCATTGCTAACATCCCATCCATTTATTAGTTTGTATCTGCAATGCCATGGACAATCCTGACAGGTGTCATAGTTTGATATTTCCAATGTATCCTCCAAATCTTTTTTGCAGTCTTCAGGACATAAAGAGGGGGAGCAATAATCCCTAGGATCTAAAGAAAATCTATTATCACATGTTCTTTCTTTTACAACCATACAAACTTGCGGGCAAGCTGTCCCTCCGTTTTCGCCAGTACAGTTAGTTATATCACAATTACAATTTTTTATAGGTAGCTCTCTACAGTCAACACTACAGTTTCCACAAACATCATCACAAAAAGTTACATTGTAATATGTATCAAGAAAAGATTTTGAATAATCATCATCCCAAAAATGACCTACAGGGATATAATCTATTAGATCACTAGGTTTATTATAAATCTCCAATGTTGTTCTATTATATGCAAGCGGGGGACTCTTTAAACATTCTGTTGGGCAATTGGGATCCAGAGGTGCGATGATTTTATTTCCTTGTGCAGAAACCCCCAAAGTATACAATGCCAAAGCGTAAGTTAATGGATATATTATGAGCAGTCCAATTCCTGCTGCAATCAAAGTTCCCCCTGCTTTTCTAGTTAAAATAAATGAACGCAAAATAATTCCAACCATTAGTAAAATAGGGCCCACCACCCATGCTATTCCTTCTAAAAGCGCTTTCTGAACTCCTAATGCACCCATAAGTCCTGCGTAAGTAGTTACTATAAAATTGTTTCTTTGAAATGGCATAGCATTGTCTGCATTTGGCGACCAACTGTAAGATATGTAGGGCCAACTTTGGTAGTTAATACCTTCTCTCTTTGTCATTTCTTTCCCTATTTCATAATTATCTTTAGTTATTTCAACTGTTTTGATTTTTATCATATCCATTAAATCATTGATATAATATTGGGCCAAAGCAAAAGGTTTGCTTGTATCAGTTTCAAATTTATATTGGGTGCCAAAAAGGTCTTCGATTATTTGATCTGCGATTACATCAACAATAAAAAGTGCAGCTAAAATTACAACAAATATAACTGCCGACAAAATAACCTGTCCCATTTCCTGCATTGCCCAGGCGGTTAGTTGTGTGTTTTGGAAATTCTTAGCAATCATATAAACAGCACTGACAAAACCCACAGATAAAATTAACAAAATTACTGTTAACAGTTTCCAATCTTTTAACCATTGATACAGAGGTGAGCTCGAAGCAACAGTCCCTCCATGTTGCGTTCTATCTATCAATGACAAACTGCAATTACCTTCTGGACAATCAAAAGCAGTAACAGAACAAGGATAAACAGTTTTACAAGCAGGATCTGAACAATCTATTGATCCATTCCCATCATTGTCCACACCATCTGAGCAGAATGGTTCTGGTGTACAATCAATGGGACAAACTTCCTGCCATTTACATATTCCATCTCCACAACACGCAGGATCTGTCCAACACTGCGGGCTGTCACAGTCTATCATCCCATCTCCAGTGTTGTCAATCCCATCATCACATATTTCTGTTGCTGTGCAATAAGGAGAAATTAATTGACAGTTTGGATCTGCGCAATCTATTATTGTATTCGCATTATTATCAAAACCATCATCACAAATTGTTTCCATCCTCCATTCACACATCCCATAATTCTCATTAAATAGATTATATCCCACTTTTCCAGCGCAGTCTGGGTCCATACACCCTACTAACCCATCTCCATCATCATCGTTTGCATTATTGCATATTTCCGCACCCCCCCACCACTGAGGAGGGTATGTAATAGAACCAGAACAATCAGGGCTTGTATCAGGTTCTCCTGGCGCACAATAGCCATTGCCTTGAACAATAGGGCAGGAGTAAACTCCTTCACAAAATATATGTGCACTGCAATCATGTTCACAATCTTCTATCGCATCCAGGTTTCCAACTGCATTTTCTGGACATCCTCCATCAACAACACCATCCCCTGTGTTGTCCATACCATCTCCACAAATTTCTGTTTCGCAATCCCCTGTTTCCCAGGGTTCTCCCCAAGAGCACACTCCATTTTCCCAATATTCACAATTTGAACTATATCCATAGGGTGTTAAATCCAACCCCTCACAAAAATCTTGTGAACAATCCTCACAGGCAGCAGCAAGTTCATCTAAATTCTGTGCAAACAGAATAGAAACCATCAATATCAAAATCATTATTTTTTTCATTGTGTCACACCTGAATACCATTCAACGCTTGGAACATACCTGCGATACACGCGCCAACAATCAACAATGTTAAATTCGGCAAGAAATACGCTTGTGGAAAAATCAAAGCCATTTTTGATAAAATATAACCGGTTTCAGCAGTATTAGGAAAAACTTCATCATTATATCCAATTGAAGTCAAAGAGCTTGGATCATCATAAAGTTCAGCATGCATTTGACTATGCAGAACATAAGTTGCAGGATAAATTATCCCCAGTGCAAAAGCAAGAGATATTAGAAAATTACCTGCCATTTTTAGCTTTGGTAGTATTCTAAGCATTAAACCCACTGGCAAAAAGAATGTTGTTGTGATCAAAGTTATTCCATATAAAACATATTTTTGAAGTTCCAAACTTATGGCAGCCATCATAAGCAAATCCACAACCATTTCTCTGTGCTGTGCATAAGCCATATTAAATCCCCTATAGGATTTTCCACATCCTCCTGTACTTGTCATAGGGGTGCCTATAAACATGTAGTCTGTTGTTTTATATTGATCAAGTACACTTTGTTTAGTCTGTCCCATTGAGATTTGTAAAGCGTTGTTTACAAGAGAATCAATATAATTGAAACTCATAGTGAACATATCTGCACCATACGTCAGTTCTAAACTTTCATTAATTCCAATAAATGCACCCAACACAAAAAAAGTTAACAAAATAGAAACAAGCATATTTGCCCATTCAACATTTACAAATGCGATAATTTGCGGACTATTTAGAACTTTTCCAAGTATGAATGCCCCTGCCAATCCTGCCAAAACCAAAAAACATGCGAGCCCCACATAAAGAATAGAATCTGTTCTCATCATCTCATAATCGCTGCTTGTTCCCGCAATTAAATAGGTTCCTACAAATACCAATACAAACATAATTTTGTAATTCATCAAAGCACCTTACTCAATGCGTAAATATACCCCTCACCACCTATTGCAGATGATAGGGATTTAATTATTCCAATCGTTATGATGTAATTTATTACAGGTAACAAAAATGCCAAAAGCCACTGATAAGATACTGTAGGCAAAATATCTTCTGTCAAGCATGTCACTATAGTATCTATTTCTCCAGGAGTTAGATGAAAATCTCCACCAAACTGTCCGCTTACAACCATGCTCATCATTAGTTGATATCCTGGCATCAGAAACAAATAAATTCCCTGGAAAATTCCACTGCCCGTGCATGCACCAAAACACAATGCATAAGCTGCAATACTTGGCAGACATGACAAAGCACAGCTTACCCAAGTAAATCCATCAACCCCCAAACCCGCAATCACTCCCATTACAGGAGAACAAACAAATTCAGTTCCAACCCTTCCCATCGGCTGTGCATTCAAATCTATAACTGACAATATTTTCCCCTCCATAGATTGTATTGCAGGATAGGGATTTGAATGAGGTATTGCAGTATATATTTCTGCAGTCATCATTGCTGCAAAAGGAAGTATAAAATACACTCCAACACCTACTGCCAGTATAGTTGAACCAAGTTTTCTAGTTGGTGCCAACAAACGAAGTAGCAGTCCTAAAGGAATTATGAATTTCGGTGCAGTGTACAAAAAGAATTTAATCAATACCAACTGTCCAATCAAAAACATTAGTGCTTGACCCAGAGTTCCAAAAATTTGTGAGTATTGTCCAACAATGGGTGTTAGACCAACGTTAGGTGAGCCAGATATAAACTGCGTTACATACATCGGCGGTCCTCTCGTTGCAGTATAAAAGAAACCTGTTAATTTTGTCAGAACAAAATACCCCTTGTAAAAATCCCTATATGCCATCTGAACATTATCAAACTGTCGGCTGACACTTGTGTTAACAACATTCCAAACTGCATCAGTTCCTGTTCCAGATGCCCCCATTAGAGATGCACCCAAATATCCTCCTGCTATAAGAGCATATATAACTACACCAATAAGGACAGTTGAGATTACAGAGTACATCTCATTTTTTGCTGTTGCAACAACCTGTGCAGATTGAACGAACTGGGATATGATATAATATATAACTGCAAAAACAAGTGCTATTACAGTAGTTATCCCAAAATAAAGCCACATGTTCATTTCTCCAGTTCCTTGTGCGAATATGTTGCTCCCAAGTAATAACAATATAAACAGATATTTTTTCATCGTTAAACAAAACAGAAGTTTAATTTAAAAATATTACGTACGTAGTTTAAGCATGGATTTCAAAAACAGTATAACAGCAATATTGCTTTTGTTAATAATTTTAATGATTTTTTCAATTATTTATTCAAATACACAACAAAATCAAATCGAAATCAAATTTTCGAACTCAAATAAAATAATAGTGGCGAGATATGCAGACACAGTTTCAGAGCGTGCCCAAGGTCTTATGTATGTCACAGCACTTGCCGAAAATCAAGGTATGCTTTTTGTTTATGATACTCCCAGAATAGGATCGTTCTGGATGAAAAATACCTACATACCTTTGGAAATTTATTTTATCGATGAGAACAACGAAATAATCGATATCCAGTATATGAAACCTTGTGAAAAAGAACCTTGCCCTTATTATGTGTCCCCTGAGAAAATAAAATATGCTTTAGAAGTTAATCAAGGTATCGCAGAAAAATATAATATAACCATAGGAGACAAAATAGAGTTTATTTCAAAGTAATATTTTTTTTAGTGTATTATAAGTTGGTTCTATTTCTTCATGTTTATGAACTTCTATCATCCACCAAACTTCATTTTTAACTTTTTTGTTTATTTCTTTGATCATTGAAACTGCAATATCATCGTCAATGTTAACCTGCGTATGTTGGTCTCTCAATCCATTGTTTGTGTGAACATGGACGTGAGCAATATGATCTTTTACTTGATCAATATACTCCAAACATTTTTCTTTATCGTTTCCACTAAACAAACGTACATGTCCAATGTCTAAATTAAATTTCAAACCAGTATCTTCTGATGCTTCCATCATTTGTTTTGGACTTGTAATTTCATATTTTGCATTATTTTCCAAAAGCAATTCAACATTTTTTTGATCTGCAATTTCTTTTGCTTGCTTTAAAAAATTTCTAGAATTTTTCCATTCTCCAAAACTATGGAGAATTATTCTTTCAAATCTGCATAGGTGTGATAGTTCAATTTCTGCCAACAAGTGTTTTCTTGACGTCTCTCCAAAAACATTACTATCTCCAAAATTAAATCCTGAACTACTATGCAATGAAAACCTGCGATCTTTAAAAAAACCTCTCTCATTGAATTTTTCAATAGTAATAGGTCTCATTGGGAAAGAGTTGTGGTTGTGGTTAAATTCAACAATTGGAAATTGTTTGAATAAAGAATCTTCTAAATATTTTATCCAATTGTGGGCTATAAACACAGACAAACCTGCACCAATCAATTTTTCCACACGTAAGTTAAATTCATTTACTTTTTTAAACACTTGTTTTTATTCGTTGAAAAACACTGCTCCAAGCATTTTTTCCCATTTTTCTGCTTTCCAACCTAGCCACTCCTCTGCATTTTCAAAGGCTTTTAAATTATATGATTTTGTCAAATCTCCAAAATAATGGAACAGTCTTGTTTTAGGTTTTGCAACTTTTTTTATCAATTCATAAAACTCTTCCGAGTACAATTCTCTTGAAAATTTAACTGTTGGGGGATCATGAATTATAACATCAAATTTTTCTTTGGATGTTTCCAAATAATCCATAACATCTTTTTTAATAATCTTAATATTGTTTTTCTTGAATAATGGCCGGGACCAAGGGTTTATTTTCGCTATTTCATACACACACCTGCTCTTTTCACAGGTTATTGTGTCGGCACCAGTTTTCGAAAATTGAATTGTGTCATAACCTAATCCCATGCAAGTGTCTAGAATTTTATCTTTTTCTGTTATTTTCATTTTTTCAATAATTTCTTCTGCTTTTTGAAAAGGTGTTTTATCTATTCTCTGCATCCTAAATCCATTAATTGTCAGAGTTGGCAGATCACTATCAGGAAAAAAATTTAGTTGGTAATATGCATCTTTATGTTTTCCGGGATCAAACATTGCAATTTTATAATATTCTTTTTTTAGCGTATCAAAATAATAAACTGCATCTGTTTTTGTTATTTTTCTAAGTTTTTCTTTGTCAAAATCAGAGGTTTTTAT
>Ga0334887_1001139_pt1 | contig 36414 bp, 34 predicted proteins | sample GraSluR1_MG_10_FD_207217 | JGI IMG/M metagenome (GOLD analysis project Ga0334887, IMG submission 207217) | Sludge microbial communities from methane-producing bioreactor in Wageningen University, Netherlands - Granular Sludge_18_07-R1 | ecosystem: Engineered > Bioreactor > Anaerobic >...
CGGTCTGGAGCTGATGGTCCGTCCCGACTTGATATCGGTATAGGTAGCAACATATTCCCAAGCAGGGTTCTCCAGGATATCCTCTTTCTCGAAATCCATCTGGGCTGACAGGCTTTGCAGCTGTCGTTCCATATGTGTGCTCACACGGCAGTACAAGGCGACCCGGAGACGCTTGAAATGCCGTCTGGCTGGGATGACATGTATGATGGGTTTTCTTTTCTCGTCCGGCATGGTTTTTTATAACACGAATGGAAAGGGATGGATAGATTGTTATTAGGATGAGTTAAAAAGACATAAACCAAGAAAATCATGATAGCTGAATCTGATATATCAAGAGACTTTGGAAATTCACTCCTGTCTTTATCTTCTAGCTAGTTTTCATTGGAAGTTGCCCATATACCATTTACTAGGATGAAATAATCAGCAATATCCTCGGGAGTATGGGAGAATCCACCTTGGATCCACCAATTCACTGTGAATGCAAAGCTGGAGATAAGATGATTCAAGAGGTAATCGGTGGAAACCCGGATAGAGGAGGCTGAAGCGCAAGGTTCGAATATGTCTTTGAGATAATCACCAAAATAACGTATGAACAACTGTCCATTTTCTGAAGAGAAAACGCCTTTTGTCGTTGAGCTGTTGTCTTTGAGATGATAGAGAATATGGATGAGTCGATTTTTTAGATCGGTGTTCGAGTCGGAGAAGTCATGTGATTCTTCTGTTCGGATTGTTGTCGAGAGGATATGGATGAAAATTTCCGAACAGACGGCATCCATCAGATCCGCCTTGGTTTCAAAGTGGGAATAGAAGGTACTGCGTCCGATGTTCGCCTCATCCGCAATGTCCTTTATCGATATATCTTCGAAGCGTTCTCCTTCGAGAAGCTTGTCTAGTGCTTTGAATATTGCATTCCTTGTTTTTTGTTGCCGCCTATCCATCATTCCTCCGAACATTTTTGTACTAAGTGTTCAATAACTTACACTATGGCAGATTGTAGCATGGAAACTCAGACCGAGGGAACATACAATCTGGTCGTATGAAACAGAACACAAACAGATCCGGAATAACTATGGCTCTACTGGCTGCAGCCTGCTATGCGGTGAATGCCCCTTTTTCAAAAATCTTGTTGGAACACATCCCCTCGACTCTCATGGCAGGATTCCTCTATATCGGTGCAGGGGCCGCTATGGTGGTGATTAGTCTGCTCCAGAATACGGCAACCATCAGAACTGATGAGAAAAAACTTGGCAAGGCGGAACTGCCGTATGTGATTATGATGGTAGCTTTGGATATTGCTGCCCCGATATTCTACCTCATAGGGTTGAAGACTGCCACTGCAGCGAATGCTTCTCTATTGACAAACTTCGAGACGGTAGCGACCGCAATGATTGCGCTGATGTTTTTCAAGGAAAGAATCAGCCTGCGGTTATGGGCTGGAATAGCCTTCTTTACCTTTTCCAGCATACTCCTGTCAGTTGAGGATCTGTCGGCCCTTCGGTTTTCCATGGGATCGTTATTTGTTGTACTTGCATATTGCTGCTGGGGAATCGAAAACAACTTCACACGAAAGCTGTCTTCAAAAGACCCATCTCAGATAGTGCTCATCAAGGGATTCGGCTCAGGAATCGGCTCTCTGATGATCGGTTTGGTTCTTGGGGAACGGATTGGCACCATGTGGCCTGTCTTCGCAACCATTGCCCTTGGCAGTGTGTCCTTTGGTTTAAGCAGCTATTTGTATGTGTATGCTCAACGATACCTTGGAGCCTCTCGTACCAGTGCCTATTATTCAGCGGCGCCATTCATCGGTGCGGTCCTATCATTCGTGGTATTCATGGAGCTTCCCGGTCTACAGTACTTGGTCGCCTTCGCTATGATGATCATTGGTGCCTTTCTCTCCTCCAGCGACAAAAGCCTATTCTGCTTGGACTATAAAAGTTCCCGAGTACGATAATCAGTAATTTTGCTTTCAGCCAAATATCAACATATGTGATTATGGAGACTGGGCTGTTTGGTTGTAAATGAACAATCAATAGCGATATGTCGTTTCAATCCAATGGATTTTTCCAAATGGCTCAACGTTTTTAACTTGTTCCTTAGTATAAATTTATTTCGACTATAAATCATCAATGACAACTTGCCCATGATACAAGATTACCCTATGCAAGTGTTTGTTGTGAAAACACTTATTTTTGTGGAATTTTACCAGTTTTTCATCATTTTTTGATATTTTAGACTACTCAATTTCGTCAATTTTTACCAAAGATACGCACACTCGTATTTTCAACAATACCGTTGATTAATATGCCATTTAGTTTTGGGGTTCAGGGGTTTTGTTTGCTTTTTTCACAGCCTTCTTGGAGCTGTAATGGGTGCTCTTTCTGACCTTGTTCCCGTGCTCATCAATCTCGATGTTGGAACGCTTTGCCTTCAGTTTCTGCACGCGCTTGAACTGTCGTTCATGGATGATGGGGATGTGATGGTTCCGTGACCGGTGGACCTCGAACGGGTCGCGAACCGTTCTCTTGGTGGAAGGGAAGTCTGCAGACTCTGTTTCTCCATGGATCGCAGACAATCTTTACATGATTAATTACAATAATTAATAAATTAGGAAATCAGTAACTTTATTTTTAGATTTTGTTAAATTAATCAATAGAATCCATTTTTTAGCGCTTTGTTCCTGTTTTTTTGTTTGAATATAAGCATTCATCTTTCTTCTCCTACGATCTGAAAATTCGTCACAGGAATAGAAAGTCAAACCTGTTTCACTATCCTTAGGGAGAATGGAAAAATCCGATTCTCCTCTCTTTCGACTCCTTTGTAATACCTTTATTACACAATTAGCAATATTCAGTTGTGTTTGTTTTGAGAATCCTTTTAGCGTTTTTACAACTTCTAGCCATCCAGGTTTATTAATTTGAGCCAATTCTTCGACAAACTTTATTATAAGTGGATTAACATAAAAATTTGGTTTCTTTTTTTCATCAAACTTATTTATATAATAGATATCAAGGGACTTTGAGAAATCTGTGATATTAATTGAGTCATATTCTTTAAATTTGTCGAACAGTAGCCCTTGGCTTAAAAATGTTGAGAACAAATCAATCTCATCATGTGCGTTTATAGTTCTCTGTCGAATTACTTTTTCTCTTCGGTCTAGATAGAGGAATAACTCACTAGGATCATTCAAGATATCTGTCACAATCGACAAATCGTAAAGGGACATAGTTACTACAGTCGGCGAAGTACTTTGGTCAGTGATATTCTGTATGTTCGCAGTAATTATATCGAGATTGTCTAGCGAAATGGATAACAGGTAGGCGTATTTTTGTTCTTTCCTCGACACGGTAATCATTTCATTTTTGCTATGAAAATCAACATAATCCATTGATAAGTAATATTTATAAGCCCTACTACACTGATTATGAGCATCAAGTACAATATCTTGAATATCACGTTTGAGCCGGTTTGTTTTTCCTTCACGAGCAGCCTGTGTCAAGTTTCCTGACTTCACCTCAACGAAAAGAACGAAGGAATCAATGTGGAATAGTGCATCAAGCTCATATTGAGTGTCTTGTATTCGATATTTTAGGTTCTTGCCTATTTTGGCAGTTGGCAAAATCCGACTTAGTCTATCAACAACCATGTCTTCCACAGTTTTCCCTTTGGTCCTTAGATAGCGAGTCCATAAACCATTGTCAACACGAAGCAAGTTTTCGATTATCTCTTTATTATACCTTAGGATATTATCTGGATTGGGGCAAAAGTATCCACTATCATTTTTGATGATTGGCTTTTCTTTGATAGGATTGTCAAACCTTGGAAGTAAATCACTATTATCGGAGATAGAGATACTTAGGTACTCGATCAATCTGCTTATCTCATCAGCATAGTCATTTTTAAAAAAGGAGATAATATCCTCTATGGTAAAATCAAAAGACAGATTTACACCTTTTTCTGATTTTTGGATTCGTTCTTGCATAAAATATAGAAGAACCTCATGCAGACCAAATATTAATTCTAAATGAAATCCAGTTTTTGCATTGAATGCTTCTGAAATTGGGTTGAATAGTTGTCCATAAATATCAGTGAAGATACCATAATACAAAGATCGATCAACTAGAAGGTTATCAATTTTCACCTCTTTAGATAATTCTCTCAAAGGAGATGAGATAGTATCTATCATTGTAAGGTGGAGGTAAATCTCTTGAATTAGATTCACTACCTCCTTCACTATAACTATAGACGGTGTCTCGTTTAAACTTTCATTTCTTGTAGACAAGTAAATATCGGTAATATAATTAATTATGAGAGGTTCATCAGTAAATACATTTTCGATATCACTTGTAAGTTCAATTTCACGAGTAAATAGATAGTTTAAAATTTGCTTAAAATCATATTTCTCAAGATATGTACGCAGAAAAGAGATATTTGACTTAAGCCTTTGTTCGTTTTCTGTTTTTATTTGAACGAGGTTTTGAGTAGGAGCGTCATCGCCAGAGAAACTAGTGTCCTGGCTCAGATAACCATGATCAAGTTTATTCATACATCCTTTTCCCTTTATCGGCAATGTATACTTGCAAGCTAGTTTGGAAAGAACAAGTTAAGTTGGAGGAGATTAGCCAAAACTAAAAGTGGTAAAAATTGATCCTGGTGATAGACTTCCGCCCACTAGCAAACCTTGAAATAAATGGAAATATAAATGAGCATAAATCAGCCCTTTTATTTTGGTACAGTTTCTTCAGTCAAATATTGCCCCAGTGCTACCCCATCCTCAGTGACCCAATAATCATAGCCGTTTAGACTGGCCCCTCCAACAAAACCTGCGGCTGCAGAAGGGCTGGTGAATCTGATGTCCTTTGCTAGAACAAACGAACTATTGATGAATTCTTCATATTTTGCTCGCAAGCGTTTCACCTGCTTTGGTGCACTTCGGGTCAATTCATCTGCCAGACGACTACCTTTTAGAACCACAATCCCATCGTCTGTGAGCTTAGCTATAGCTGATGCCTTCTTCCCCTTGGAATGAAAGATTTGATCTTCTATTGAACTCTCGGGTACCCTACTCACCACTGGTTCAAAAACCTTACGTCCAAGAGCCCTCACTACCAGTCGGATGAAATCGATGAAATCTTCCATTTCATCTTCTTTCTCTTCCTGAAGGCTGCCTTTATGTGGCGATCCACCATTTGTGACCTTACAACGATCAGCATCCAGTGCAATTTCATGGAGGCGGTATTCCAAGTAGTTAAGTTCAGTAGCACCAAGTGAATTATCAACTGTTGTGAAAATGATACTCTCAGTCCAATAATCGATACTTTTATGAGGTTCAAGTATCCGATGCAACACACCCCTCTCGTTTTTCCGAACATCTGCTTGACCGATGTAAACGGCTTCTTGATCTTTTTCGGTAGTACCAAGAAGTAGATACACCCCACTCCTGTTCAAATTGTCGATCTGCTTACCGACTTCGACGAGTATACGAGGAACAATATAGACCACACCAATCCAGTTCTTAATGGTGCATTTGGAGATGCCATCTTTTATGTAAAGGTTTATGTTCTTTCCTCTAGCCATTTATTGCTTCAACCTTGTTTTGTGTATCAAGCATAACCGATGAGAACCCAGTTGAACACCCTAAACTTAACCGTAATTTGATTTTGACAAATATTGAAATTTCTGTATCTGTCAGATATTTCTATCTGTATGAGAGCTAATTGGGTTCTCCTCGGAAGAGGTATAGCTAGAAGCACTGTATTTTGAAGTAATTAATAATATTGCTCATATTTCTTAACTATGTGCGATCGCAAGATTTTGACAAAAAAAACGGATACTTTGATTTCTTCATGGCTTCTTCAGGGTTTAACAGCACCAAACAGTTTGACATTTGCTCCGGAGGCTTTATAATCAAAAATTGATGAGAAAATTAAGAATTATAAACAATTAATTGGAGTCTCCTTGCGCTACTAAATAATAGATTATTAATAGCATCTATTAAAACAGCAGAATTTGCATGAATTCGATTTATATCGTTTTCATAATTTAATTTTTAGGTGATGATAGATATATTTATTAAATTATCAAACTTGATTCGGGGGAAAAATTGAACAGAGAAAAAATAACTCTATCCCAGCTTGAGTCCTTTCTACTGAAAGCTGCCGATATTTTGCGTGGAAAGATGGATGCTTCCGAGTTCAAGGAATTCATCTTCGGCATGCTTTTCCTTAAACGGCTTTCAGATGAGTTTGATCGGAAGCGGCGCCAACTGCGCGACGAAACCTTTGAGCATTTGAAAGACCAGCCAGATCTGGTCGATGAGCTCCTTGAGGACAAAACATCTTATGGCGAGACCTTTTATGTACCCAAACGCGCCCGTTGGTACGAAACCTGGATAGACGAGGACGGTAATACCGTTCCAGCCCTGAAAGACCTAAAGCACGACATTGGTAATATGCTCAACAAAGCCATTGCCGCCATTGAGGACGAGAATGATTCTCTTGCGGGAGTGCTCAAGAACAATATCAATTTTAATGAAATCAAGGGGAAAACAAAAATTCCCGATCAGAAATGGAAAGACCTTCTTGACCATTTTAATCAGCCCAATTTTGTCTTGGTAAATGACAACTTTGAGTTTCCTGATCTCCTTGGGGCCGCCTACGAATATCTGATTAAGTATTTCGCCGATAGCGCAGGCAAAAAAGGTGGCGAATTTTATACTCCCGCCGAAGTAGTTCGACTACTGGTGCAGCTTGTGAAGCCACAGGCAGGCAATACAATTTATGACCCTACGGTCGGCTCCGGCGGTTTTCTGATTCAGGCACATCAATATGTCGAAGAGCAGGGCCAGGATCCAAACGATTTGGCTCTTTATGGACAGGACTCCAACGGTACAGTCTGGTCAATCTGCAACATGAATATGATCCTCCATAACATCAGCCGTTTTACCATCGAAAACGGCGACACATTAGAGGACCCTCAAATTCTCGAGAATGGTCAGATCCGGAAATTCGACCGGATACTGGCCAATCCACCCTTTTCTCAAAATTACAATCGTGCAAGTGTAAAATTTGCCCATCGTTTTCGAGAGTGGTGTCCTGAGACAGGTAAAAAAGCCGACCTCATGTTCGTCCAGCATATGCTGGCCAGTCTCAAAGGAGACGGCCACATGGCCACCATCATGCCCCATGGAGTGCTATTTCGTGGCGGAAAGGAAAAGCTGATCCGGGAAATTTTTATCAACGATGACATCATAGAGGCAATTATCAGTCTGCCGCAAGGGCTGTTTTACGGAACTTCTATTTCCGCCTGTGTGTTGGTCTGCAATAAAAACAAGCCAGATAATTTATGTAAAAAGGTGTTGTTCATCAACGCAGATCGTGAATTTGCCGAGGGTAAGAACCAAAACAAACTGCGCCCAGAAGATATTGAGAAAATTGACACCATTTTCACATTAAAACAGGAACTTCCCAAATACAGTCGCCTGGTAAACACCTCCGAAATCGTTAATAACGATTACAACCTGAATGTTCGTCGTTATGTCGACAATACCCCGGAACCGGAACCCGAAGATGTACAAGCCCATCTCATAGGTGGCATTCCGGAAGATGAAGTAAAGGCGCGACATGAGGATTTTGCACGTTTTGGCCTAGCTGCTGAAACGCTTTTTCAAGCGGAACGTCCCAAGTATCTCGTCTTTAAAGGGTCAATTCAGGAGAAGACATATATTAGAAAACTCATCGAAGCCGATTCGGCCGTTGTCCAAACACTTACCACTCACGCGCAAGTCCTCGAGGATTGGTGGCAGGTGGCACAAAACGATTTTGCCCGACTTGAGCGGGCAAATAACGGCAGTAATGGTAGTGGGAAGAAAATGCCAGATGTACGCTATGAGCTCCTGACAACGCTCATGGACAAGATGATTCCTCTTAGCGTACTGGACAAATTCAAGAGTGCAGGGGTTTTTGTGAATTGGTGGCAACAGATCCGCTACGACTTGAAAACCATCGTTTCTGTCGGCTGGCATCACACCCTGATTCCCGATGAATATCTGATTGCAGAATTCTTTCAGGTCGAAGCCAACGAGATTGAATCCTTGGAAACAAAAGTCAGTGAACTACAAAGCGAGCTGACTGAAACAGTCGAAACTGCACAAGATACGGCAGCATACGAGCCGGACGAAGACGAGAAAGTCACTGCCTCTAGCATCAAAAAAGCTTTGAAGGCACTCATCGATGATCTAAAGGACACACCTGGGGTTTCTGCCAAGCGGGAACTGAATGACCTGAAAAAATTGGATGCCGCCATCAAGAAGATTGAGAAGAAAATCAAAGAGGCCAAGGCTACATTGAAAGAAAAAACCACCGAACTGGAACTTAAGCTCGAGTTAAAACGTCTTGGTGCAGAAGGATTCACGGATGAAAACCGGGAAATGATCCGGCTGGTTGATAAGCAAATGACCGAACTTGATGCATGCAATAAGGCAGATAAGAAAAAATTAACCGCTCTGCTAAAAGACAAAGCAGTTTTACAGACACGCATTACCCGGACTGATGCTCTGGTGGCGCAAATTGGAGGCCACCTGGACATCGAAGAAGCTAAGCGGCTCATTCTGAAAAAGCTCTACGACATTGCCTGTCAAGAACTGGAACGATACCTAAGTGCGGAGAAGCGAGCACTGATTCAGGGGGTTGAAAACCTCTGGAATAAGTATGCAGTTAGCAACCAAGTGCTTGAACAGCAGCGGAGAAATTCTCTTGATGAGTTGAATGGTTTTCTGAATGGGTTGAGGTATTTGGGATGAGTATTTTTGTTAAAGACCTAGTGACTGAGTTACCCAAAAGCCCTCTACCCGCAGGCTATGCTACTGAAGGTGCTGAGTTTACTTTTTTCATCTCAGGCCCCAAACCTCTTGCATGCGATAACAACATAGTTGATGGCGAAGCCATAGTGTTCTCGACCGGTGGCAATGCAGCAGTTCATTATGGAAAAGGAAAGTTTTCTTATTCAACAGATTGTTGGGCATTACAACCAATTGAGAAAGATATCGAGGGAAAATATCTCTACTATTTTTTAAGTTCTCAAATAGCCCGAATCGATGCTCTAGGCTTTGAGGGCTCAGGATTAAAGCACCTACGAAAAGATTTTGTACGAAATTATAAAGTTCCTAATTTAAGCAAACCGGAACAATCCAGAATTGCAATCGTTCTTTCCAGGATCGATCAGGCGATTGAGCAAACTGAAAGCTTAATTAACAAGCAACAGCACATAAAGATTGGCCTTATGCAGGATCTTCTCACCCATGGTATCGATGAACACGGCAATCTTCGCTCTGAAGAAACCCATAAGTTTAAAAATTCTCCTCTAGGCCGAATTCCAGTGGAGTGGGAAGTGTCATTTGTGAAAAATTTGTGCAGTCAAATAGTAGATTGTCCTCATACAACACCTACTTACTTGCCTGCAGGTATTCCGTGTATTCGCACAGCAGATATGATTCCTGGTCAACTTTTGCTTGAGCAAGCCTTTTGTGTAAGTGAAAAAGAGTATATCTCAAGAACTGCCCGACTTACCCCTCAAAAAGGTGATATTATCTATTCTCGTGAAGGTGAACGATTGGGTATTGCTTCTCCGGTAGGGCGTGAAAAAATATGCCTCGGGCAGAGAGTAATGCTTCTTAGACCTAAAAATAATCCTGATTATCTTCTTTGGGCTATGAATAATCCTTCTTTTTATAACCGAATTATTACTGGTCTTGGTGCTACAACTTCACCCCACATTAATGTTGGGGATATCAAAAAGGCTTTGATATTGAGACCGACACCGGAAGAACAGACTGCTATTGGTCAATTGCTTTCAAGCCAAACTGAATACCTTAATTCAATAAAAAACCAAATAGAAAAACTTAAAAGATTAAAAACCGCCCTGATGCAAGACCTACTCACTGGAAAAAAACGGGTGGCGCCATTATTGGAAGAGATGGAGGCCCACTGATGAGCACAAAGAAAACCGCAAATCATATCAAACTCGATGAGCGCAATCATGTGGAAAGGCCTCTGCTCGATCAGCTATCCCAGCTTGGTTGGGAAATCCTCGATCTGACTGATGAGAAGCAAACTCCAGTTCATACCTTCCGCGACAGTTTTACCGAAGTCGTCATGCTGAAGATCCTGCGGGAACAGGTCAAGGTGATCAATCCCTGGATGGAGGACGACCAAGTTGAAGAGGTCGCTAAGCAGTTGACAGCAAGTTTTCCAGGGGCGGGGCTTATAGAGAACAATCAATACACACTCCATCTACTACTGGAGAACACCAGTATCAGCGAAAATCGCAAGACGGGAGAGCAAAGCCCAACGGTGCGGTTTATCGATTTTGATAAGGACCCATTGAAGAACAACCGGTTTATCGCGGTTTGTCAGTTCAAGGTCCGTATTCTCGGCAGCGAGCATCATATCATCCCGGACATCGTTCTGTTTGTAAATGGCTTGCCGGTTGTTCTGATTGAGTGCAAATCCCCCAAAGTCAAGGACGCAATACCCGAAGCCATAGATCAGATCTTGCGTTACAGTGAGCAGCGCGGGGCCAAAGGTGAAGGAAGCGCGCCGCTTTTCTATTTCAATCAGATTGTCATTGCCACTTGCCGCCAGGAAGCTAAATTTGGGACAATCACCACCCAAAGTGAAAAACATTTTTACCGTTGGTCCGATCCCTACCCACGCACATTAAATGACCTTGATCACGGATCAGGCAGTCCCAATGATCAACAGCGTCTGGTGGCAGGTATGTTGGAAAAGAGTAATCTCCTCGACCTGATTCGTACCTTCACTCTGTTCTCTACCAATGACAAGGGGCAAACAATTAAAATTGTCGGTCGTTACCAGCAGTTCAGAGCGGTAAAACTCGCGGTGCAGCGCCTACTGCAGGGGAAAAGTCCTCGTGAGCGCAGCGGTATCATATGGCACACTCAGGGGTCGGGCAAGTCGCTCACCATGATGTTTATGGTACGAGAGATGTACCGACATGCAGCATTGTCTGACTGGAAGGTCGTGTTTGTGACTGACAGAACCCAACTGCAAGGACAGCTGAATGAGACTAGTCGAAGTATTGGCTTTTCGGTCAAAGTGGCCAGTAGTATAAAGAAACTCAAAGAGTTGCTCAGAACAAATTCCTCAGACTTGGTAATGGCTATGATCCATAAGTTCCGTGAGGCCGATTTGACCGAAATTTTCCCCCAACTCAATACCAGCCCCAACATTGTGGTCATGACTGATGAGGCACACCGCTCACAGTACAAGATGTTGGGTGCGAACCTGGACAAAGGCATCCCGAACGCTGCGAAAATCGGTTATACTGGCACCCCCATCGACAAGACTGAACGGGTATTTGGCGACTACATTGACAAATACACCATGCGGCAAGCCATCGACGATGGGGTGACTCTGGAAATCGTATACGAAGGCCGAACCCATAACGCAGAGGTACCTGACCAGGCAAGTATGGATCATGCATTTGCAGATATGTTCAGCGATTACAATCTTCAAGAACGCCTTAAAATTCTCGGTTATGGATCACGAACCGCGTATCTTGAGGCTGAATCGACTATAGAAGCCAAGGCGAAGGATATGGTGGAACATTACCTAGCGCATGTGTTCCCCAACGGCTATAAAGCCCAAATTGTGGCAACTTCTAGACCAGCTGCGGTTCGGTACAAAAAATATATTGATGCTGCTTTAAAGGCAAAATTAGAGGATTTGCAAAAAACTAACCCTGTAGGACTTGACATTGAACAGCTTATGAAGATGCAATCTGATGTCATTATTTCCTCTGAGCATAACGACCTACCATATTTGAAAGAGTATTCCGATACTTCGAGACATGAGCGTAGCATTAAGAGTTTCAAACTGAGCTTTGGAAGCAAGGACGACGGGCTGACTGGGGATATAGGAATCCTCATCGTCAGGGACATGCTCATAACTGGTTTTGATGCACCCGTTGAACAAGTCATGTACCTGGATAAAGTTATTACCAATCACAATCTTCTTCAAGCCATCGCCAGGGTCAACCGTGTTAGTGGGGACACAAAAGACAAGGGTTTTATCGTTGACTATGTCGGTGTAGGTCATCACCTTAAGAAAGCCATCGAGGCCTATGATGAGAGAGAACAAAAAGAAATTATTGATACGTTGAGCTTCCCGGAAGAAGAGCTCCGTAACCTCCAAAACAGCCATGCTGAAATTATGGGCTTGCTTCAAAAATATGGTCTGATGGACCTCACAGACCATGATGCGTTTTTTGATGTTTTTTATGACGAAGATTTGCGTTTTGATTATATGCAGGCCTTCAAGAACTTCACGAAATGCATGAATTTGGTTTTTCCCGCCAGGCAGGCGTTAGATTTTTTAAACGAATATAATGCTCTTGCAGAAATCAATGTTCTAGCCGGAAAGCATTTCCGTGATGAACGCTTAAGCATGAAAGGCATACCCTCAAAGCTACGCGCGATTACCGATCAGTATCTGAAATCGAAGAATATCGATCAAAGAATTGAGCCAATTTCGATTCTTGACGAAGACTTTGAAAAAAATGTTGGTAACCGTTCCCGCACCAAAACCAAAGCAGCGGAAGTAGAACACGCTATTCGCCACCACCTGGATATTGAACTTGATGATGATCCAGATTTACAGGCATCCTTCGCAGAGGCCTTAGCACTAATTTTCCAGGATTTTCGAGACAATTGGGAAAAAATTTATGAGGAGCTGGAAAAATTGCGAGAACGAATCAAGAGTGCCAGCAAAGAGCCAACCTATGGCCTACACCGTAAGAAACAGATGCCGTTTTTCCGGAGTTTTAAACGTGAAATTTTTGCAAAAGATTCTCTGGATGAAAATGAAATTTCCGTTCTAGTCGATCTCACCCAGCATATTTTTCAAGTTGTTGAAAGGGAGTTGAAACTTACTGGTTTCTGGGAGAGCATTCCTGCTCGAAACAAGCTCAGGGCAGATATCCAGGCAACACTTTTGCAGCCTACCTACACAAAGCTGCCAAATTTGCTTCAAAATCGCGCTAAGATCATCAGCAGAATTATGGAAATAGCAGAGAAGAATAATGATGTGATTTTATATGCGGAGTAAAAGACATGGAATTCAACTATACAATCAAGCGGTCGCCTAACCGTAAAAAGCTGACGATTACCGTCGAACGCGATCGAAGTGTGGTAGTCCATGCGCCGGAATCCACTTCCGAGGAGACGATTCAGGCTATCATCGAATCAAAACGGAAGTGGCTATATGAAAAAACCAATCATACGCTGAAATATGCACTACCACATCCGCCGGGCAAGGAGCTGGTCAACGGCGAATCTGCACTCTATCTAGGCCGTCAATTTCAGATCGAAATAGTTCAAAACAGCTCAGAAGAGATTCGTCTCCAACAACGTTTTCTGATCCCAGCCAGACTTTCTGTTGAGCGTAAGCAGGTCCTACGAAATTGGTACAAGGACAAGGCCACGGAAATAATCCTACCCCGGATCACAAAGTTTGCCAAGAATCTCGGAGTAACATTCACTAATGCCAAGATCGTTGATAATCGCTATCGTTGGGGTTCCTGCACGATCAAGGACAATATTAATTTCAACTGGCGACTCATTAAGGCACCGATGTATGTCGTGGATTACGTGATCATTCACGAGCTGGCTCACCTGTTGGAGGGGAACCATACTCCTAGGTTCTGGAATATCGTTCGAGCACAGTCCTCAAAAATGGACAAGGCAAAGCAATGGTTAATCGAAAATGGACAGCTCCTTGAGGAAGATATTTAATGTCAGAAATATTGCCTGGCATTGAGGCCCCAGATAAAACACTATACCTTGACTATGCTCTCCATCTAGGTGCGAATATCCCTGAAACTCATTATTTACTTAAAATTATATTTGATGATGGATTGCATTGGAATTTTAACAGAGATAATACTATCCCAATTGTGGCGAAACTGAGCAACCCAATTTTACATAAATTGATTACGGAAGTGGTCGTTCGATATAGAGAGATTTCATAAATTTAGGCTATGTCTAATTTTTCCCTAATCTCTAGATATGGCAAGCAAGAAGGTCTGATCACACCGGATATGAATCCGTATGTGCCTGACAGACCATATGTAAATGCCGTACTCAGGATTGCAAGGAACCTGGAAGCAAGTGAAGTGGATTGGCAACGATTCGCTGATTACCTAACAAACAAATATTAGAAGGGGAAAGTGATGAAATCCACTTCAATCGAAGTATCGCCCCAAGGTTATCAAGATCACAAACCTCAGAACGGTATGTCGGGATCAAATTCATCCCCATCATCTTCCGCCTCTGGTAATCCCAGGATCTCTCTATACGTCTTAAGAAGCTTGTTCTGGAAATACACCGTTGGCTCTCCGCACTGTTCACAAAACCTTGAGTCCGGTAGGTTTTCGTGGGGGTCTCGTGGATAGCTGTTTCCGAAATCATCCTCCCATTGACCGGGTATGCAATTGTTCACCAATGGCAATCCACAGATCCGGCAATAGGTGGCATCAGCACTGAATTCTTCGTTCTGGCACCGTGGGCACTCCTTGACTCTGTTTGTTTTCCGATCGTATTTGATCTCGGACTTGTATATCATCGAGAAGTCTCCTTCAGAATATTTTTCTAAGCTTTGTTTTATCTGTATATGGTATTTGCTGTCTTTGAATGCGGTAGGTTTCCCACATGCGTAGCAATGTTTCGCCTCAGGATGATTGAGATGCGACGGATCATGTGTACATGGATTTGTTAACGGAGTACCGCATATCCTGCAGTATCCGGCGTCTTCTGAGAAAATCTCATTTCCACAGACAGGACATGGGGAAAATTGTGTGTGAGAATTCACACCAAGATCCCTGTAGTTGATCACTGAATCATTTATTTTAAACACGAATTGCTTTCTGCCACACTCAAAACAATGGGAAGCCCCGGGCATCCTTTTCCAACCACAGTGAGAGCAATACCAAGTTGCAGCATGTTGAATGTGTTTCGTGGATTCCCAATCTATATTTGAAGTACTGTACTTGTTGATATCTGCCTGCAACAATCCAATCCTGGCTTTGGCTGCAGGGGATGAAATGTCGAATGCTTTCTCGATCAAGGATTCCGCACTGAAGCGAGCCTTTAAGTTCGCGGTAACCGGAGTCTGTTGGATGACCACCCAACCTTCGCTCCCATCAGCAACTTTTGAGATGCCGTGACTATCCAAGAGCCGTTCGGTATGGTAGGCGGGACAAAGAAGGTTTCTGGCAAAACAATTCGCTTCGTTCTCTAAGCGTTTGTATAGCTCTTGCCCCACTCCTCCCCTCTCAAGTATGGGTTTGCCATACTCATCGTGATGTCCCAGAAAGATATGTCCGATCTCATGTGCAATGGTAAACCGAATGCGTTGCTTCTTCTTCTTTTCATTGTAGTAGACGATGTATTTCCCGCATCTCTCATCCATAACAGCGGCACCATCCTCCGACCCAAAGTATTTGAAGCATTTCTCTTGCGATATTCCTGACTGTGCCATCAGTTGTCCATAAGAACAAAACTCGAACAGATTACGGAATTGATGTTGGATAGCATGCAGACTCACCGGAAACCGGTCAATGCCGGCGTCCTCAAGTACGATCAAGGCCTCTATAATGGGTTGCTGGTAATCTGGATTCAGTCGCATCAGAAGTCATCAGAAGCCTGGGGCTCGATGACTCCGTCGCTATCAGCATCCTGGAAGGCTGTAGCAAAATTGTTTCGTAGGATTTCCATCATCCGCTCCCTATCGTCTTCGGACATGGACTTCGACGCACGCGCAATAATCCTGATATCCTTGTCATCATCAATCGTCTTGTTCAAACTGAGAAGGTAATTGTAGTCAATGTGCAGCGCCTGCGCAATAGCTTTCAGGGTACTTGGATCAGCCACGATATCTGGATTGTTTTCGATTCGTGAGATGGTGGCATGATTGAGGTGTATAGCCCGGGCAAGTTCCCGTTGGGTCATATCAAGCTTTTCACGTTTTTCCTGAATGACTTTTCCCAATGTGAGTTCGCTTTCGCTCATATCCATCCCCTTTTCTCTCGTTATTCACCTTCGATAGCAGTCAAAATGTTCAGTAACAGGTAGATACTACCAAATATGTTGATTCTAGTCAACATTTTTTCAAATCTTCTCATTTTGTGTTGACTCGAAGCAACAATTATTGTACTTTCACTCTGTTGATTCGATGCAACACCATATTTCAAAAGCCTTCGGCCTGCATTTTTTTTGAGGTATGTGTTGCTTCGATTCAACAATAAAATCGATTCGAGCCTGACAACGTTTAGGGCGAGGAATCCTGATGCAGCAGCCTGTCACACCACAAGTGTTGACGGGCTGTTTCGGGTCTCCTGGTCTCGTTGTGCCCTCAGGCTTGCAATCTGATCATCACGACTTCGAATGGCGTCATGACCTCGCCCTCCGTCTCAGGAGGGAGGCACACATGGCAAAGGACGCCAAGACAGAATTCTTCTATTACATCGACGAAAAACCGTACCGACTTACCCCAGGTAAGGACGGAATCACCCAGGAGATCATAACTGTTCTCCGTGACTCATACCATGCCGAGAAACTGAACGACCGGTATGAAGATGAACTGCAGGATGCGAAGTTCAAATTCTCAAAGACCCTTCACGATGCCAACCCGATAGCTCATCCAACAGATCCCATCGAGCATCTTGTCGATATTTCCCAAGCTCCAGAGGAGGTCCTCTTCCAGGATGAGCTATCTCCCTCGATCAGGGATCAGGTACACACGATCATCCCACAGCTGATCCCCGCCCAACAGGAGCTTTACTGGAAGCTCTGCGAAGGCCGACAACTCGTCGATATCGCCCGGGAGGAAGGGACCACGGACAATGCGATCCGTAGCCGCCGCAGAAAGATGTTCGAACGCATCAGGGCTCTCTATGCCGAGGAGTTCGGGGATGCATAGTCCCCGATTTCTCCTTGGGGTACGGATTTCAGGTATTAGGCAGAGGATGTACACACGGGGTGATGCCACACCGAAACAACCTCCGGGGAAACACCCCGTACAGCGATGGAGAAAGACAATGAAACTTCAACACAGGGTCCAAATCAATGTGGCCCAAGGCGGGGAAGGAACCCAGGGGGTACTGGGTAGCCGTGGACGAAAGTTACCCGCAAGGCTGCTGCGATTCCTGTTCGGCCAGTACAGCGAAGTGCTCGTACTTACACCGGGCAAGACGGTCAGAAGCGTCGAGATACATGAGATGCAAGAAGGAGCGAATGAAAATGGAAGATAAAGCCCAGTTGTTGCTTGATGGAGCCAAGGGATTCAGATCTCTTGCGGAGGCGCTCGAATTAGCCGCCGAAGTGCTTCGCACACAAGACCTGAAGAACCTGCTCGGACAGAAGGATATCCAACCAGACTTTTTTGAAGCACAGGCCTCCCAAGCGGTTCAAGAGCCCCCAAAGGATGAGTCCCCTTTGTCTCTGATCGATGTGCGCAAGATACTCGCAGAGAAGTCGCGTGATGGTCACACGGACCAGGTACGGTTGCTCCTGCAAAAGTATGGGGCTGACAAGCTCTCAGCGATCGATCCCTCCCATTACAGAAATCTTGCCGATGAGGCTTTTTGTCTGGGAGCGACATTGGAAGATTTGAAGGCTGCCGTCGACGCAATCACCTCGAAGCACAAGGCCGATCAGCTGCCTGCCATTTATGAACACCACTATGCAACCTGTCTGGAGAATCTTAAACCGGAATATTACCCGGGTTTCCTCCGGGATATCAGGAGGCTTGCCGATGAGTAGGCATGCCCTTCTCTCTCCCTCATCGGCTTCGCGATGGACAATGTGCCCGCCATCGGCACGCTTATGCGAACACATCGAGGATAAATCCAGCGTCTTTGCTGAGGAAGGAACCGAAGCCCATACCCTATGCGAGTACAAGGTCAAGCTTGCCCTGGGAATCAAGATAGAGGACCCGAGACCCACCTTGCACTACCACAATGAGGAAATGGAAAGCTGTACCGATGAATATGCCGCATTCGTCCTCGAGGCATTGCAGCTTGATAAGGATGCTCAAAAAGATCCGTTGATACTCCTTGAACAACGCCTGGATATCAGCACGTATGTACCTGAATGTTCTGGGACCGGAGACTGCATCATCATCGCCGACAGGAACCTGCACATCATCGACTTCAAGTACGGACAGGGGGTCGAAGTCTCTGCAGACCACAATACCCAGATGATGCTCTACTCCCTCGGAGCTCTTGATATGTTCGGCTCGCTGTATGAGGTGGAAGAGGTATCGATGACCGTATTCCAACCCCGCCTTGCAAACGTGAGCACGTTCACCATGACTACCGATGATCTAACCAACTGGGCTGAATCCTATCTCAAACCTCGGGCAGAACTCGCCTTCCAAGGTAAAGGTGAATTCTGCTCAGGTCCCCATTGCCGCTTCTGCAAGGTGAAAGCCACCTGCCGCAAGCGTGCCGAGGCAAACCTAGATCTCGCTCGCTACGAGTTCTCCGAGCCTGTACTCCTGGGAGATGACGAGATTGCCGAGATCCTGAGGCAGGCTGACGAGTTGGCTTCTTGGGTAAGCGATATCAAGGGGTACGCTCTTTCGGTATTGGGTAGAGGAGGAAAACTGGAGGGATTCAAGCTGGTCGAAGGTAGATCGATACGCAAGTACACCGATGAGCAGGCTGTCGCCGAGGCAGTCAACTCTTCTGGATTTGATCCCTATGAACACAAGGTACTGGGAATCACGGCAATGACCGAGTTGCTGGGAAGAACACGATTCAATGAGATCTTGGGCCCATTCATCTACAAGCCCAAAGGCAAACCGACGCTCGTACCGGAAAGCGATAAAAGACCGGCTATCACAATCAACGACTTTGACGACATGGAGGAAAAGTAATGTCAACAATCGCAAATCCAATGAAGGTAATCACCGGAAAGAACACCAGATGGTCCTATGCAAATGTGTGGGAGCCCAAGTCCATCAATGGAGGGTCTCCGAAGTATTCGGTCTCCCTGATCATCCCCAAAAGTGACAAGGCAACCGTGCAGAAGATCAAGGCTGCCATCGAGGCTGCGTACAAGGAAGGCGAGGCAAAACTCAAGGGCAACGGAAGGACAGCCCCGTCCCTTGCATCGCTGAAGACTCCCTTGCGCGATGGGGATATCGACCGCCCGGATGATCCAGCCTACGAGAACGCATTCTTCATCAATGCCAACAGTGCCACCGCACCAGGTATCGTTGATGTGGATTGCAACCCGATCCTGAACCGCAGTGACGTGTACTCGGGTGTGTATGGCAGGGCCTCAATCACCTTCTATGCATTCAACTCCAATGGCAACCGCGGCATCGCATGCGGGCTTCAGAACCTGCAGCTGATTAAAGAGGGAGAGCCCCTGGGCGGTAAGGCGAGTGCCGAGAGCGACTTCGCCACTGACGATGAGGATGATTTCCTTGCCTGATCTCTTCACAAGAGGACGGTGGCAATATGCTGCCGTCCTTTTCATATGTGCTTACTTGAAACCCAACTTCGTTACCAGGAGATCAAGATGAACTACCTTAGCATCGATATCGAGACATATTCCTCGATCAATCTAGCCAAGAGCGGAGTTTACCGCTACTGCGAGGCAGAGGACTTCGAGATCCTCCTGTTCGGTTACAGCGTGGACGGCGGGGAGGAGAAGGTCGTAGATCTCACCCGGGGAGAGAAAATCCCTAAAAACATAATCAGTGCTATCTACGATGATGGCATCATCAAATGGGCGTTCAATGCAACCTTCGAACGCATTTGTCTTTCCCACCATTTGGGATTGTCGACAGGTACTTATCTGGATCCGTCCTCCTGGCGTTGCACGATGATCTGGTCGGCGTATCTGGGACTACCCCTATCACTGATGGGCGTCGGTGCAGTGCTCGGCCTTCAGAGACAGAAGCTCTCCGAGGGCAAGGATCTGATCAGATACTTCTGTACACCATGCAATCCTACTATCACCAACGGCGGACGTACCAGGAATGAGGCTGATGATGCACCTGACAAATGGAGCCTGTTCATCGAGTACAACAAGCGCGATGTCGAGGTTGAGATTGCCATCCATCAGCGCCTTGAGCGATTCCCCGTGCCTGAGAGCATCTGGGAAGAGTATCACCTAGACCAGAGTATCAACGACCGGGGTGTGTTGATAGACAAGAATCTCGTGGGGAATGCAATCAGGATGGACAAACGTGCCCGAGAAGAGTTGGTTGCGAGGATGAAGGATCTCACTGACCTCGAGAATCCCAACTCGGTATCACAGGTAAAGACCTGGCTGTCAGAGAATGGTCTTGAAGTCGAGTCTCTTGGCAAGAAGGATGTGAAGGCAGCATTGCAGGATGCCCCGCGCCAGATCCAGGAAGTGCTCGAGCTCAGGCTTCAGCTTGCCAAGTCGTCGGTGAAGAAGTACCAGGCGATGGAAAACGCAGTCTGCAGCGATGGCAGGACAAGGGGCATGTTCCAGTTCTACGGGGCAAACCGTACCGGGCGGTGGGCTGGAAGACTCGTGCAAATGCAAAATCTACCCCAGAACCATCTGGAGGATTTGGAGACTGCAAGAACCTTGGTAAACAGCGGTGAATATGAAGCAGTGCAGATGCTGTATTCCGATGTTCCCAACATATTGTCACAGTTGGTCCGTACCGCATTCATTCCCAGGAAAGGGTATAGGTTCATTGTATCGGACTTCTCCGCCATAGAAGCAAGGGTGCTCTCCTGGCTTGCGGGGGAAACCTGGCGAATAGATGTCTTTGCTGGCAATGGAGACATCTACTGTGCATCCGCTTCTCAGATGTTCAAGGTCCCTGTAGAGAAACATGGCCAGAATGCCCATCTGAGGCAGAAAGGGAAAATTGCCGAATTGGCACTCGGGTACGGCGGATCTGTGGGAGCTCTGAAGGCGATGGGCGCTCTGGATGTGGGCCTTGAAGAGAATGAGCTCAAGCCATTGGTGGATGTGTGGCGCCAGTCCAATCCGAACATCGTCCAGCTTTGGTGGGATGTGGACAAGGCTGTGAAGGAAGCGGTGAGGGGAAAAACCACGACCAACACGCATGACATCAAGTTCTCGCATGAGAGTGGCTTCCTGTTCATTACGTTGCCATCGGGAAGACGGCTTGCCTACGTGAAACCCCGTATGGGAACCAATGATTTTGGTAACGATTGCGTAACCTATGAGGGCGTGGGAGCCACGAAGAAGTGGGAACGCATCGAGACATACGGACCCAAGGTGGTGGAGAACATCGTGCAGGCAATCAGCCGTGACATTCTCTGCTACTCGATGCAGCAACTCAAGGATCATCGGATCTGCATGCACATCCATGACGAGATCGTCATCGAGGCACCTGATGAGATGGAACTGAAAGCCATCGAGGCTTCCATGGCGGCGGCCCCATCATGGGCGGATGGATTGCTGCTCAATGCGGATGGCTTTGAGACCAAATTTTACAAGAAGGACTGAATATGAATATACGCAACAAGGAAGGATATATGGATAGGACCCCCTATGAGGCCATGAAGGCTATTGAGAAACAAGCAAGACCACATTTCGATTATCACCCCATGGTGTATATCTGCTCTCCATATGCTGGAAATATCGAAGAGAATGTGTTCAATGCTAGGCGTTACAGCCGTTTTGCAGTCGAGAAAGGATATCTTCCGATAACTCCTCACCTGCTCTACCCCCAGTTTCTTGATGACGGGCTTCAGAGCGAACGCGACCTGGGCATGTTCTTCGGCATAGTGCTCATGAGCAAATGTTCGGAGGTATGGGTATTTGGAGAACGCATCAGTACAGGAATGCAAATTGAGATTGATCGGGCGAAGCACAAGGGGTACAAGGTGAGATATTTCAGCAAGGATTGCCTCGAAAGGAAAACAACCTAATCATCGAGACGCCTAACAACAAGACCTCCCTTGGTTGCTTCTACCCAAATATTTCATTCTCAAGCTGTTGGTATATACCTGTTTCCGGAGTGATAAGCGGAGCCATTGTATCCCGTAAAAATGCATCTGCATTGTTCCCACATCGAGAGAGCCCAAGTGTTTGCTTCAAGGCATTATAAATTTCACCTCGTGCAGATTTAATATCATCGTGAGGTTTTCCTTGTGAAACTACATTGGCTAATGCTGCATTTTTCTTGATCAAACATTGGTTATAATTTCCTAGTTGCCCCTTGGAAATGCAAAGTTTTTCTATGATTGAATCATCCAGCAAATAAGATTCCAAATGCCTTTTGGATAACGTTTTTATGCCTTTCTGCAAAAGTTCCGCAACCTCAGTATTGCTACGCTCATCCCGATCAACAATCTTAATTACTTCAGTATTGCCTAACAACTTGCTCATGATCTCCCCGAGTCTTTTCTCAATACTTTCCAATTCGCTACAAGATCCACCTGAAATAAAGAAGGTATCAGGGTGAGTATTGCCAAAAATCATCGTGTAAATAGTCTTGTCATAGTCTTTCCGAGCATTCCCATTTGTATCCCCTTCACAAAAAACAATCTTCTTTGGTAACATAAGTTTTGCAAAATCCCCAAATGCTAATTCATAAAACTTATCCATTACAGCTTTATTGATCTTTGCAGGTCGAATAATCTCATCACTATCAAAGTCCCTTCCATCGAAATCCAAAAACACAACCGTACCAGGATTAGCTTTCTCAATATCCTCAGCTTCTTGCAGCATACCGATTGAGTGAGTTGATAACCATAATTGAGAATTCTCAGGAACCAAGAAATATAGTTCGCGAAGTACTTTACCTTGCAATTTTGTGTGCATATGTGCTTCTGGTTCATCGATACAATAAATGGCATCAGGATAATACCTGGCCTGAATGACCATATCCAATATTAGATCGAATGCTGACTTTTCGCCTGCTGATAAATTCCTATAGTGGAAATTCTTTACAGATCCTTTTGTAAAATAAAAATTTCCATTCTTCAGAGGTTCTCCTAAAGAGGAAAATTTCAAGTCCTCAAATACACGTTCAAGCGCAACACGAATCTTCCCCGTAAGCTCTTCACGCAATGATTCTACAGTTCTACTATCATTTTCGTTGTTAAAAACACCGGATATTGTATTCGCAATGAGCCGTTGGTAATTAGCAGAAACCGTCTGATCATTCTCAATAAGGGTCTGAAGCCTGATTGTTTGTGTTGGATCAGATTGCCTCTTCATTGATTCAATTTGAAAATCTGATTCATTTCTATATGCGCTTCTGAAGTAAAAGTGGCCCTTTATATTACTTTGCCCCCTGTTTTTAGGAAAGGTTGCATCATGAAAGTCTATATCAACGGTTTTAGGAGCCAAATGCATCCACTCAATTTGTTCATACTCAACTGAATGCCCTGTTTTGCTTAAATAACGGTAATCACCAACATTTTGGTACCCGGAATATTTGTAGTAATGGTTCATCGCTTCCATAAAAGAGGTTTTTCCTGAGCCATTCGGTCCCACTAAGACGACCAGTTTCGCGGTCTGCGGAATATTATCCACAGTTAGGTGTGTAAAACGCTTAAAGTTATCAAGTTCGACTTTCTTAATCCGCATAGATTGCAATCTCCAAATCTCGTTCCATAGTAAAGCATTTCAAAATTGTATGGCTAAAGAAGGCTCATTATTCAACCCTATCAATCTTTGGCCACATTTTATCAGGACTACTTTCTAAAATAGTAATAGGTAGACAAGCCAGAAGATGGAGCTTGCACGAAAGTCCATCCACGACTGGCTATATAGTTCAGAAAGGCCCCCAGAGTATAGTAGTAACCATCCGCTCCCATTGCACCATAATTGCTAAATTCTGCACTTCCCAGTACTTCTTTAAGGGAGTCACCAGAAATTTTCACCTGAATCATACCACCTTTTCCCAATGCATTCTTAACCTGTGTCACATCCGAGTATTCAGAGGCTTCTTCATCGATGCGAATAACCAGAGCACGGTTGGTTGAATCCAACACCTCGGTGGAGTTGTTGCCAAGGAAAATGCTGGCACTGATGTATGCCAATCCAATGACTATCAGTATCAACAATACCTTGATCCCACCAAGGTTCACCTTTGTCTTCCGGATTTCTTTCAAAAGGTCATCAAGATCAGGCTCATGAAGGCCAGCTGTCACATAATCTTTATCCATTTATGTCTTCCCACAATGCAAATAATTAGTTCGGTTTCCAATGCTCAATGAACAGATTAAATCCGGTTCACATTCGCTGTCAATCGAAACAGCACATATCCAGTTGTCAATAGCAAACAGATCCGAAATATCCAATCACAACAAAACCATACCTTAGAAGGGGGTACGGTTTTCCGGCAATAAGAAGGAGGAATAATTATGAGTCGAAAAACCTTACCCTGTTATAGCCAAGACCAGTGCAACACTGATGTGTGCCATTCCAGTGAAAGAGCATCCCCTTCATCAGATACGCTGATTCCCATCAACTATGAAACCCCGGTTCCTACTGTCAGTGCACGGGACCTGCATGCAGCATTAAATGTAGTGACACCTTACAGGGACTGGTTTCCACGCATGTGCCGGTACGGATTTGAAGAGGAAAAGGACTTTCGCACAAATTTGCGCGAAAGTACCGGAGGCCGTCCGGGCATCGATCATGAGATCACCGTCGCCATGGCAAAGGAACTGTGTATGCTTCAGCGCTCTGAGATGGGCCGAAAATTCCGAAGGTACTTCATTGCCGTAGAGGAAGCATGGAACTCTCCCGAACACATCATGGAACGCGCACTTCAGATTGCACACCAAAGAGCACTCGAGGCGCAGCGACGGATCATGGACCTCACGGAGGAAAATGAAACCCTCGAGATAGCCTTGAATGCCTCGCTGCAGTTCTACACCGTGGCAAAGTACAACAAGGTTTTCGGGAAACACTGGAATCTTGCACAATCCCAGGCCATCGGCAAGCAGCTTTCGGCATTCTGCCGGTCACGAGCGATCGAGATACGTGCATGCGAAACGAACGACGAACGCTTCGGAACTGTAAACAGTTATCCGATCACCGCATGGAATGACTTCCTGAAGGAGATACAATGAACGATCAACTCATCAAGGTTGCACTCTGCAACCGAAAGACCGACCGGAAGTACAAGAATCAGGAAATGACCTGGCAAGCGATAAAGGATCGCAACGCCAACCCCATCCGAACATCAGAGACAGTGCAGGAGTACCCTCGGCTCCCACGTATCCAACGTGATCAGCTGAAGGATCAGGGAGGCTTCGTCGGAGGATGGTTGAAGGAAGGCATCCGAAAGAATGGCCATGTGATTTGCAGGATGGTGGGAACCCTGGACGCAGACCATATCGAAGGCGGAGAAGACTTCCCCAGCAAGGTGAAGACTTCCTTGACGGGAATAACCTATTTCCTTTACTCAACACACAGCCATGCCCCTGAGAATCCCCGCTGCCGCATCGTATTCCCGTTCACCCGTGAAGTAGGTGAAGACGAGTACCCCGCACTCATGCGCATGGTGGCCAAACAGATCGGCATAGACCATTTCGACGACTCCACTTACCAGGCAAACCGCATGATGTACTGGGCGAGCTGTCCGTCCAACGGAGAATTCATATTCGAGGCCCAGGACGGGGAAGCACTTGATCCCGACAAGTACCTTGGCATGTACCACGACTGGAAGGATGCCTCCCAATGGCCGGTCAGTTCCCGTCAGTCCGAGATCATCCAAACCTCGATGCGTAGCCAAAGCGATCCACTGGCGAAAGAAGGAATTGTGGGGGTTTTCTGTCGAGCCTACCACCCGATCGATGAGGCAATCGATGCGTTCCTTTCCGGTGTGTATGCTCCCTCCACTCAAGAAGGAAGGTACGACTACATCCCCGCCGACTCGAGCGCCGGGGTGGTGATCTACGACGGCAAATTCGCCTACTCACATCACGCGTCCGATCCTGCATGCAACAAGACTCTCAATGCATTCGACTTGGTAAGAGTGCATCGCTTCGGCGACGACGATCCGAAGAAATCATTCAACGCCATGGCAGATCTTGCCAGCAAGGACGAACGGGTGAAGTTGCTCATCCTTCATGAGCGCAGAATGGAAGCAGAGGCTGATTTTGTACCGGAAGATGACTGGAAAAAACGGTTGATATACGAGACCAGGAGCACCGTGCTCAAAAATTGCGTGTGGAACCTGAACCTGATCCTAGACAACGATCCGGATCTCGCGGGTTTTGCTTACAACGATCTTGCCGGGCGCATCCAAGTCACATCAAAGATGCCATGGGACAGGCCGGTGGGAAACAACTTCTGGCGCGATGCCGATACGGCACAGCTGAAATCCCTCATCGATATCCGCTATGGGTGTTTCTCGAGCCGCAATCATGATGTGTCTTTCACAAAAATCTCAGATGACCGCCATTTCCACCCCATCCGCGACTATCTGAATGGCTTGCCGTCATGGGATGGCGTACCAAGGGTCGAGGAGCTTTTCATCCAGTACCTGAAAGCCGACGATACTCCCTATGTCAGGGAGATAACCAGAAAAACCTTCGCTGCCGCAGTTGCCCGCATCTACCATCCGGGAACCAAGTTCGACAACGTTCTGGTACTCGACGGAGAACAAGGTATCGGCAAGAGTACGATCGTGAAGGACCTGGTGGGTAGTGAATACTATTCCGAAACCCTCTCTTTGGCCGATATGGAATCCAAGGCGGGTGCGGAAAAGCTGCAGGGGGTGTGGATCGCAGAGATCGGGGAACTGGCAGGAATAAAGAAAGCCGACATCGAGAAGGTGAAGGCGTTCTTCTCCACATCCGACGACCAATACCGCCCCAGCTATGGCAAGGTGGTCGAAAGCCACCCTCGCCAGTGTGTGATCATTGCGACGGTCAACGGAGAACATGGGTACCTTCGCGACATCACCGGCAATCGCCGGTACTGGATCATCAAGTCCAACCTGGCTCGGCATAAGATGACCTGGCAATATTCCGAGGCGTATCGGACCCAGTTCTGGGCGGAAGCAAAGTCAATCTGGCAAAACGGTGAAAAACTATATCTCGAGGGAGACTTTCTGGAGGAGGCGGAGGAGGTCCAGAGCGAAGCCATGGAGATCGACGTGCGCGAGGGTTACGTCAGGAATTACCTCGACTTTCTGCTTCCCGAGAACTGGGAAACAATGGACCTCTATGCACGACGTGCTTTCCTTTCGGAGAAGGACAGCGGTATGACGGTTAAAGGGACCGTCAGGAGAACCGTGGTCTGCAATATGGAGATCTGGTGCGAATGCTTCGGCAAGGACCCCGCCATGATCAGCAAGAACGACTCATATGGCATCACTGCCATCATGCAGAAGATCGAGGGCTGGGGCAAATACCAAGTAACAAAGACAGGAACGCGATACTTCCCGATTTACGGAAAGCAACGCGCCTATGTTTATCAGGGAACGGAACAGTCTTCGGAACGTTCCAAGCCTGTTCCAGAACTGGTTCCATTGGACTATGACGCAATCCCGTTCTGAGGCGCAGGTTTTGGGGCATCAGGAACAATGGAACAAGAATATCTACTACATAAGTGTAAGTAGATATACAGGGAATGAGTAAGGAGATGGGGGCGTATATACGCACGTGGGACTTTATAGGACCCCCTGTTCCTTTCGTTCCACTCGTTCCTTCGTTCCAAAGGGAGATTTGGAATGCTTGAGAAAGAGATCGAGTTGCAGCTGGTGATTGCTGTGAAAAAGATGGGAGGCCGGGCTGTGAAATTCATAAGCCCGGGCTTCGATGGAATGCCGGACCGATTGGTGCTGCTGCCTGGTGGCAAATGCGGCTTCGTGGAAGTGAAAGCCCCAGGGAAGCAACCCAGGGCTCTCCAACGGGTAAGGCATGAAATGTTGAGGGCCATGGGATTCAAGGCATACATGCTGGATTCCAGAGAGCAGATTGAGGAGATCATCAATGACATATACACCGCATGACTACCAACAGTATGCGAGCGACTTTATAGAACAGCACCCCGTAGCAGCGATTTTGCTGCAGATGGGACTTGGAAAAACGGTCATCACCCTGACGGCCCTTTCCAATCTCCTCTTCGATTCATTTCTGGTACGAAAGGTACTGATCATCGCGCCCCTTCGCGTTGCAAGGGACACATGGCCTGCCGAAATCGGCAAGTGGGATCACCTCAGGGATTTGATCTCATCAGTGGCCGTGGGAAGTACCGCCGAGCGCCTTACTGCCTTGGAACGCAAGGCTGACCTGTACATCATCAACCGCGAGAACGTTCAGTGGCTGATCGAAGAGAGCACCCTGCCCTTCGACTTTGACATGGTGGTCATCGACGAGCTCTCATCGTTCAAGAACCACCGCTCCAAGCGCTTCAGAGCGCTGATGAAGCGCCGTCCAGTGGTAAAGCGCATCGTGGGGCTCACTGGAACCCCGGCCAGCAACGGCCTGATCGACCTGTGGGCACAGTTCAAGCTGTTGGACAAGGGCGTGAGACTGGGAAGGTTCATTGGAGCTTATCGGGATGCGTACTTCAGGCCTGACAAGCGCAACGGACAAATCGTGTTCAGCTACAAGCCTGCCCCCGGTGCGGAGGAACGGATCTACCAGGCGATTGAGGATATCACTATTTCGATGAAGGCATCTGATCATATCAAGATGCCTGAGTTGGTGAGCACCGAGTACCGTGTCGCCCTCGACGATGATGAACGCGCAGTCTATGAGAAACTAAGAAAAGATCTGGTCCTGGATTCCTCGGGGGGACAGGTCACAGCCGCCAATGCGGCAAGCCTCTCAGGCAAGCTGCTGCAACTTGCGAACGGCGCGGTGTACACCGATGAAGGGAATACCATAGCCCTCCATGAACGCAAACTAGATGCATTGGAGGATCTCATCGAAGCAGCAAACGGGCAAAGCGTATTGGTGGCCTATTGGTTCAAGCATGACCTTCAGCGGATTGCAGGGAGACTGGAGAAACTTGGCGTGTCGTTTTCGACTCTGGATACGAGCGACAGTCTGGTTAGGTGGAATAAGGGAGAACTCCAAGTCGCTCTGATTCACCCAGCATCTGCCGGGCACGGATTGAACCTCCAAGGCGGAGGGAGCTTTCTGGTCTGGTTCGGTCTGACCTGGAGCCTCGAGCTGTACCAGCAGACAGTGGCTCGCCTCTGGCGCCAGGGGCAGCAGTCCGAGACCGTGGTGGTACGGCACATCATCACCGACAAGACCATCGACGAGCGCATCATGCAGGTTCTTTCAGGTAAGGCACAAACCCAGGCAGCCCTGATTGAGGCGGTGAAGGCCGAGCTTGCAGGAGGCCCTCGATGACCGAAGCGAGTATGAGGCAGCTGGCTGCAGCAATCGTAGACAGGGCGCTGATGGACTGGCACAAGGCGGTATCCCAGCTGGAGGACAATCCCGACTACCAGCATGCATGGGCGACAAAGGATGAGATCGAGCGGTTCTTCGAGAGCGAGTGGTTTGGTTTCCTGTGCGATATCAACCCCGACTTCACCAAGATTCACCTACAGGAGGCAAGAGCATGAAAGCAAAGGAATATCTGTCCCAGGCATGGTATCTGGACAAGCGCATCAAGACCAAGGAACGCCAGCTCGACTGGCTCAGAAGTCATGCCGTCTACGTCTCTCCCAAGATCTCGAATGAGCCCAAGGTTCCTTCAGCAGAGAAGCGATCACCAGTTGAGGAAGCGGTGGTGCGCATCACTGAGCTGGAGAGGGAGATCAATGACAGTATAGCGAAGTTGATGCGGCTCAAGACTGAGATTGCCGATGTGATACGAAGCGTCAACAGCATGGAGTGCGAGACGCTGCTGGAGATGCGCTACCTCACCTTCTTGGGTTGGGACCAGGTGGCAGCCCAGCTGAACTACAGCCAGGACTACATCTATCACCTGCATAGGAAGGCGTTGGGGTTGGTGAGGGTACCGATTGATTGATTGATTTTCACAATTGATACAAGCAGTCGGGTCCTCAATCACCGAGTATCCCAGAAACTAAGGGGGAAACCTAATAGAGTCAGAGATATGTCCCGTAACATTGGAATTACAAAACTTACGTATTCAATCCCTTGCTTCCAATCTTTTGGAGTCTCGATCGCATCAATTCGAAGCTTGAATGAAATGCAATAAAGACGATAAAGATTTCCAATCTGCCAAGAACCATCGCGAACATCTCTACGAGCAAAGCCGCATTTCCGAGATCCGCATTTGTAATACCGATTGAAAGGCCAACAGTACCAAACGCCGAAGCAAATTCAAAAAGTGCGTCAATCAAGTTGGCCTTTGCCGTTGCCGCAAGTAGGATGGTCCCAACTCCAACAATTGAGAGATAACACAATATATGGGCGGTAGTCTCCAGAATCAACCTCTCGTCAATCATGTTCTTGCCCTGAGCCTTATAGTAAAATCCCGGGTGGATGCTTCTGGCAGAATTAATTCGTGTGCGAAAGTTCAGTGCTATGACCTTGATACCTATATACACCCGTTCCAACTTCATTCCCCCCGCAGTTGAACCAATCCCTCCTCCGATGAGCATCATGATTATTATCACCCCAAGTGAAGATGGAGCCATTCCTCGAAAATCAATAGTAGAGTAACCAGTCGTTGAAAGCGCGGAAATCACATTGAATGTGGCAAGTTTGAATGATTCAATTCCCATTGACTGAAGGTTACGTTGTAATCCGAAAGCAAAGACAGGTATCCCCAGACAGAGAAGTCCAAACAGCAGCTTTACTTCGCTGACACGAACCACTTGTCTCCATTTCATTGTGAAGATGAGGAAAAGTACGGCAAAATTGGTTGTCCCGAACAGCATGAGAATGATAGTCACCACCTCGATCCCGAAGCTGTTGTACTCTCCGATGCTTCCCAACCGGGTTGAAAAACCACCGGTAGAAAGTGAACACATAGCATGCAACAATGATTCGAAAATATTCATACCGACTATACGGTATAGCAAAGTTCCAGCTATCAACAATCCTCCATACATCAGAAAGATGAGCTGGGTGGTTTTTCTCAGATTGGGTAGTAGTTTGTCAGAATGCCCTTCAGCATCGTAGAGTCTCATCGATTGCTTTTCCTGAATGAACATGTTCATCATCATTATAAATCCCAGTCCACCACAAAACTGCATGAAACTCCGATGGAACAGGAAGATCCGTGGTGTAGTGGATGTATCCATCACTGACAAACCCGTAGTTGTCCATCCACTTATCGATTCGAACAAGGACTGGATCAACCGCAGTTGGCCGCTTGAGAAGAGTGGGAATGCACCAATCAACATACCCCATCCCCATGCAAAAAGAACTATGATGCTGCTATATTGCATCGATGACTTCCAGCCAAAATCCCCTACGGTTCCCCTTCGTTTTCTTCCATACAGGAACAAGAAAAGGCCACATACAAGCGAAAATGATGCAGGGATGATGAAGCTACTTGCGTACGTATAGTCCTGCATATTGAAGGGGATGACCAGCAATGGAATCGCGACCAGAATGCCGATCAGCATCATGAATTTGCCCACACTCGAAATTTTAGAAAATGAATATTCCATGGCTTCACCTTCCTGTCAAAGCTTTGATAGCCGGTATTTCCTGTTGTTGTCCGGCAATCAACACAAGGGTGTCCCCCATCGATATTCTGGAATTTCCTCGTGGTACCAAGGCTTCATCGCCGCGCAATATGCAACCTATGATGACTTCCGATGGCAAATTGATTTCCCATAATTGCTTATCCACAGCAGGAGAATACCCGTCGATACGGACCTCAACAATCTGGATGTTTCCACCCCGTATGGGAATGATATTGGTGATGTCGGAGATGAAAGCCTGTTGCTCGATGATGCTCGTGACTGTCGAAATGGTGCATACCGCCCTATCGATTCCCATTGCATAAAAAAAATCGATTTTCTTTGGATCTGAGACAACAGCAACAGTTTTTTTCACAAAAAACTGGGTCTTACACAACTGACATATCATGAGATTATCCTCATCATTGGGGGTCAAGGCGATCGCCATATCCACATTGTGTATGTTTGCATCATCCAGAACATACGGTTTTGTCCCATCACCTTGGACGACCGAGATTCCCGGTATCTCATAAAGGGATAGACAGTCTTCATACGACTCGTTTATGACGATGACTTCATATCCTTTCTTCAAGATGGATTTGGCTAGAATACTTGCTTTCTTGTGACCCCCGACTATTACTATCGATTTTTTCATCTATTGTCCCCTCTCGTCTGTATCTACAATTTGGGCAGTCCTAGGATCATCTGCTGATAAAAGTTGCTCAATCCTTTCCTGGGATAATGAAACAGGACAGAAAGTTTGTATTCCATTTGAATTGAATATTCCTTCCTTATCTCTGTCAAAGACTCGTGCGATCACGTGTTTTACGGAGAAAAGCTGCACTGCCAACTGGGCCACCATGTTGTTGGTATTGTCATCGTTTGTCACAACGAGCAATGTCGCCGCCTTTTGCATCTGGATTTCCTTCAGCTTATCAAGATCAAGCGCATCCCCAACAACCGACATGCCTCCGTAATGTGGTGATAAACGACGGAAGGCGGCCTTATCCTTGTCAAGTATCAATACATCGCCCCCACTATCCGAAATCTTATCCGCTATCGACGCACCTAACTTGCCGCACCCGATAATGATGGTATATGAGTACGATTTCTTCTTCTGTGGTATTAATTGCATGGGTTTTCTGATTCCTCCTCAACGCAACTTTTTTTCGTGGAAGTCCTGTCAGGACGCCCCGATTCACTTATATGCAAAGTACAATCACTCTCATCTATGGCATACGAACCGTGAGAAAACAGAGTTGCATAGGTTTCAAGATTATGGCTCGCCGGCGCATGGGATGGGTCCAAAGCCAAGGCTGCCCGAAAATGTTTCAGTGCCAAGAGATGTTCACCCCGTTTCTCCAATAGAACTCCATACAGGTTGTGCGGATCAGGCAAATGCGGAAATCTTTCCATCATTCTCACCGTTCGCCTCTCGCATTCATCATAAGCCCGCTGCAACAGCAATTTCCGTATGATGTCGCAGTATTTTTGAACCTCAATATCAGTTCTGTCTTGCATATCCATACTTCAGCTCCTCAAAGGTTATTACCCTCTTTCAAGCATCCATATGATAGCAATTTGTATATGAGGCTCCCGTGAGAACGACTGGGATCTCGTGAGAATTGTGTGAGATTTACTCGTATTCGACTATTTCGGGTATATTCCTACGTTGTGAATGGAGCTTATTCATCAACCAGACGATAACCAACACCGATTTCAGTCAAAATATACCGGGGGGTTGCAGGATTACGTTCGATTTTTCGTCGCAGTCCCGCCATCAAAGCCCGCAAGGCTTGGGTGTCGTTGGTATGTCCTATACCGTACAGCTCCTGGAGTAGACTCTTCGTGGTCACCACCCTACCGATATTTTTGAACAGGAATGAGAGGAGTACGTACTCCAGAGGGGTGGTATGCAACTCTTCCTCTGCCAAGTAGACCAATCGTTTGCCAAAATTGATGGTCAATTCCCCTACAGTAACACTTGTCTCAGCCTTCAGGCCAGCCAACCTTTCCCTATGCCGCAATGCAACGCGTATTCTTGCCAATAATTCCATAGTCGAGAAGGGTTTCGTCAGGTAATCGTCCGCCCCAAGGTCCAATGCTGATATCTTGTCCTTATCCTGGTCACGGGCTGAGATGACAATGATGGGCATTTCTGACCACTCCCTGATTTTCTTTATTACTTCCAACCCATCAAAATCGGGAAGACCCAGGTCAAGCAGGAGCAGATCGGTCTGGCCGGTGACCATCTGTGATAAACCATCTTGTGCCGAACTGGCGGTGGAAACCGTGAATCCTACCTGCTCTAATGCGAACTGTAGAAATTTCCGTATCTGTCCATCATCCTCGACAACAAGGATCTTTTCCTTTTTATTCTGCATAGACACATCTCCTTCAACCTATGTTGGTTTTCTCACCCTCGTTTGGCAGATCAATCTGAAGGGGAAGCGTAAAAATGAGTTCCGCTCCAGGGCCATCTGTCCTGTTGCAGGCCTTGATTGTTCCTCCGTGTGCAACAACGATTGATTCGCAGATTGAGAGCCCCAATCCGATTCCCCTACGTCTTTCCTTCTTGTCGCTCTGGCTGGTGAAGAACATCTGGAAAATATAAGGTAAATCCGTAGGTGGAATACCTTTCCCTCTGTCTGCGATATGAAACTCAGCTTGCATCTCCGTTTCATTCTCCACTACCGAGATACAAATCTCCTCATCAGGTTGTGTGTGCTTGACAGCATTGTCCAGGAGGTTGATGAGAACTTGCTCGATGAGTTTCGCATCCATGGGGACCAAAAGAATCTCGGTGGGGATGTTCACCACGACAGATCGATCAGCCAATCGGTTCGCCATCGCCTTGATTGCCGCTCCCACTACTTCTTCGACAACCTCCAGCTGTTTCTCAGGAACCAGTTTGCCTTCATGCAAACGGGTGAGCGCCAGGATGTTCTCTACCAAAGAATGCAACCGCTCGGCATCAGTATAGATATTGTTGGCCAACATGTGTGCATCCGCTTCGGGTTCCGTAACCCCCATGATCATTTCGGAGGTCCCCATGATGCTCGAAAGAGGAGTCCGGAAGTCATGCGAGATCGCTCTCAGCAGATTCCCACGGTATCGCTCTTGTGTTGCCTCCTCCTTCAATCTTTGTCGTTCGAAAACACTTTTCACCCTATCCATTGCCAAGGCAGTGCTTTCAATCATCGAATGAAGAAGTCTCATCTGGGAATCATCCATAAGGGACGCCTCAGAGTTGGGTATCCGCAAGACCCCGAGGATCGTATCACGGCCATACAAAGGCCAATCGTGGAATTCCTCACCTACATTGAATTCAGTTCTCAATCCAGCGATCTGATGTTTCAATGTTTGGGGGTCCTGGACCTCACGCCGAATCTGCTTGCCTTTCATATGTTGCTGAACAAAAGTATGCTCCGGTTCCTGCAATTCAGTATATACCAGACAAGCTGCTTGGCATTTAAAGAGATCGCTGACCATCTCGATCACCGTGCTGACGATTTCCGAGATTTCTGTGGCATCGGTCAAGCGACTGGTCAAACGGTACAAGGCATTCGCATCCGCTTCTCTCCCGCGCGCAATCTCTGCATTCATTTTGATTTTGGAAGTAAGCGTGCTGGTGATGAAGGCGGTCGCCATCATGATGGCAAAGGTAATCAGGTAGCTCGAATCATAGACGGACAGGGTGTAATAGGGTTCGGTGAAAAAATAATTAAACGCTCCGGTAGCAAATATGGAACTGGACAGACCATAGGCGTAACCGCCGGTGAATCGTGAGATCAGGAGAACACCCAATATGTACAACAACACGATGTTTGTTTCAGGGAAGCCGACTGTGCGGAATAATAAACCAGCCAGGGTTATTACGATGAGAATTGTGATAAATAAGAATATGTGCCAAAAAACTTTCTTTCTTTCTTGCTTCTGTTTCATTTTACCTTCTATATGTCTCAGTATTCCCCCACGAGGAAACTGGTGCTTCCTTCAGAATCATTTATACCTCAAATCCACTCGAATAGGAAAGGGCGTGGTTGTCCCATCATATGCCTAGCCTCGAGTTGAATGATTTGAATTATCGGATAATCCTTGTGAAAACGGCTTGAAGAATCGTTAAAATATCAGGAAATAACAGTTGTGCTCAGTTTGCCTTGTGCGCTACTGTACACTCAGACAAGTCCATACAGAGCTCGGGAAATCCTCCCGGGCTTTCTTTTTACCCCAAGGAGTACATCCCATGCCCTACAAGCCCAAGCGACCGTGCAGCCACCCAGGCTGTCCACGACTCACCGAAGGTCGGTATTGTGAGGAGCATGCGAAAGAGGCTGCGAGAACCTACGAACGACATCAACGGGATCCAGGGACCGGCAGGCGATATGGATCGGCTTGGAGGAAGGTTCGCAGCAAGTTCCTAGCCGAGCATCCCTTCTGCGAGCTGTGTCGGAGGCAGGGACGACTTACACCGGCGACAGTAGCCCATCACATCACTGCCACTAGATATGGTGGTACTAACGACGAGGAGAACCTCATGGCGCTATGCCAACGGTGTCACTCGGCCCTCCACGGGCGCCAGAGAGACAGATGGAACGTTAAAAAGTAACTATTTATAGCGTCTACCCTAGGGGTATTTGAATCTCTACACCATATGTGGTGTACAACGGGCAGGGGCAATCACGCGGAAAAATTGGAATTCAAACGGGGGATTGACCCCCTCATCATACGAAGGCGGTGCGACATGGCAAAAGACGGTACCAACCGTGGCGGTGCCCGCGTCGGT
>Ga0334887_1001143_pt1 | contig 36348 bp, 39 predicted proteins | sample GraSluR1_MG_10_FD_207217 | JGI IMG/M metagenome (GOLD analysis project Ga0334887, IMG submission 207217) | Sludge microbial communities from methane-producing bioreactor in Wageningen University, Netherlands - Granular Sludge_18_07-R1 | ecosystem: Engineered > Bioreactor > Anaerobic >...
GTAATGTGTTCAGAATTTAATATTGAACACCCTTCAGCTAGGTCCTTAACAGGTATTCAAGCTGAGCTTGAAAGAGCTATATTGCTCTATAATTTGGGATTCTTTATCAACTAGCACCACGAGTATAATTTTAAAAATTCTAAAAATATTTTTCTAATATAAAAAATCTCTATCGCTCGTACTGAGTGATAGAGATTAGAAAAAATTACAAGTTAAAGATGTGATTATTACTTAATTTTATGATGCTTGTGCCATCTGCATACGATAATACATCCCTTTTTTGGCCATGAGTTCCTTGTGACTGCCATATTCAACAATATCACCTTTATCCATAACGAGAATTAAATCAGCTGTTTTAATTGTTGAAAGTCTATGGGCAATGATAAAACTTGTTCGACCTTCCATTAGTTTTTCAAAAGCCTCTTGAATGAGAACTTCTGTTCGAGTATCAATTGAAGATGTGGCTTCATCTAAAATCAAGATTTTAGGAATATTGACAAATACACGTGCAATTGTGAGTAATTGACGTTGACCCTGTGAAAGTGATTGACCGGCGTCATCTAGGTAGGTATCATAACCCTTAGGTAATTGTCGAATAAAGAAATCTGCATTTGCTGCTTTGGCTGCTGCAATGACTTCTTCTCGACTGGCTTCAGGATTAGCATAAGCAATATTTTCATGAATAGTAGCCGTTTTTAACCACGTTTCTTGCAAAACCATTCCAATTTGCTGTCTTAAATCCTCTTTTGAAAACTCTCTAATGTCTTTACCATCCAGATAAATTGTACCTTTGTCAATCTCATAGAATCTCATAAGAAGATTTATCAAAGTTGATTTTCCAGCTCCTGTTGGACCAACGATAGCGATTTTTGATGAAGCTGGAATACTAAGATTGAGATTTTTTATTAGAGGGTGATTGGAATCATATCCGAACGCTACATGATCAAAGGTAATTTGACCTTCTAAATGATCTGAATCGATTTGACTCGTTACATTTTCCTGTACAACTTCTTCATCTAAAATTGAATAAAGTCTTTCTGCGCAGGCAATGGCACTTTGCATCTCTGACATAACAGACGAAATGTCGTTAAAAGGCTTAGTGTACTGAGTAACATAATTTAAAAATGTGGTTAGTTGACCAACTGAAAATGCACCAGACATAATACGTAAAGCCCCAACACCTGCCAGCAGTCCATAAATTAGACTATTAATAAAACGTGTAGAAGGATTAACAGTTGATGAATAGAAAATTGCTCCCTGAGAATAATTAGCATATTTTTCATTAATACTTGTAAACTGTTCTACAGCTTCTTCTTGAGCGTTAAATGTTTGTATTAAGCTTTCTTGACTAATCATTTCTTCAATGAACTGAGTCTGACTTCCACGAGATTTTGTTTGATTTTGATAGAGACTGTATGATTTCTTTGCAATAAATCTCGCTAAAAAGAGTGATAAAGGAGTCAACACTAGTACCAAGAAAAGCATTAAAATATCAATTCTAGCCATTGATACAATTGTGATGATAATTGTAAGTAGGCCGACAAAAAATTGATTAAATACCATTAGAAGGCCGTTACTTAACTGCTCAGTATCTGTTGTAACTCGACTGACTAAATCCCCAGCACTGCGCTTATCCATAAAAGAAATGGGCATCTGATTTAATTTGATCATAACCGATTGACGTAAATCTTTAATATAATCAAAAACTAATTTATTATAAAGTATGGGATTAATCCATTGAATTGAAGTGTTACCAATAACGACCAATAGCATAGTTATTAGAATTGGATAAAGAAGTTGAAGTGAATTTTCTTTAAGTACTGTATCGACAGCATCACCTATTAATACAGGCATATAAACTGTTAAAGCAACTTGAATAATTGTACCTAAACTAGCAGCAGAAACTAGCACTTTTTGTGATAAGAGATCCTTAATGAGACGTCTAGCGGTCATATCTTGTCTTCTAGCCTTCATTTTGAACCTCCTCCCCATGTTGCGAGTAATGAATCGACTGATATAAGCTGTTTGATGCTAATAAGTTATCATGGTTGTCAAAACCAACTTGTTTTGCTTTATCTAAAACTAAGATATTATCAGCATTTTTCAAGCTATTTGTTCTTTGAGAAATCATAATAAGATTTGTATCACCCAATTTTTCTTTGATTGCAGAAAGCAGTCTTGATTCAGTTAAGTAATCTAGAGCAGATGTCGAATCATCTAAAATTAAGAATGGACGCTTTTCAAGCACCGCTCGAGCTATAGTCAACCTTTGACGTTGCCCTCCCGAAAAATTTCGGCCAAATGCAGCCACTTCTTCATCTAACTGACCTTCTTTTTCTCGGACAAAGTCAGCAGCCTGAGCAATCTCTAGCGCCTCCCACAACTCGCTATCAGAAATCTCTCTCTCTTGACCAAGAACTAAATTAGATCGAATCGTTCCCTGGAACAACTCAGCCTTTTGAGGAACAAGACCAATCCAAGAACGCCATTCCTTAATAGTATTTGGTGACTCGTTATTTTGGAAAATAGCCAAGCTGCCCTCTTGAGGAACATAGAGATGATTAAGCAGTTCTACGACAGTTGATTTACCAGCTCCGGTCCCCCCAATAATTCCTAAAAAGCTACCTGGTCGCATATTAAAGTTAATTTGTGAAAGAGCAGGCTCCGCAGCAGTTGGATATGTAAAGGTTATCCCATCAGCAACTAAAGAATAATGATCAGAAAATACTTTGGTTAATGGCGCTGAAATGTCCTCAGAGGGTTTATCAAAAACAGCATTAATACGTTTCGCACTGATAAAAGACTGATTAAGAGAGGTCACTAGCATGGTCATTTTTAATAACTCAGTTAAAATTTGAAGAAGATAATTGACTAATGCCACAAGCATCCCTTGTGATAATAAGTTATTTCGAACTTGTAAGTTTCCTTGGTAAATAACGATAATGAGGGTTACATTAACTACAACATATGTCAATGGAGTGACCAAGCTAGAGAGATTATTGGCTTTAATTTGTAAATTAGTATATACATTATTATGGTCTTCGAAGTGTTCTTCTTCAGCTTTTACCTGACCAAAAGCACGAATAACCCTAACACCTTGAATTTGTTCTCGAGTTAGATTGACTATTCGATCAGTTGCCAGACGAATTTGTCCAAAAATAGGATTTAATAAGCGAGACATGATAAAAACAATGAAAAATAACAGCACGACCATGGCAATAAAATAAATGGTTATTTTTGCACTAATAGTAAAAGCCATAATAATTGCACCAAATACAATAATCGGTGCTCTTAAAAATAGGCGTAAAAACTGATTGATTCCAGTTTGAATTTGAAAACAATCGCTGGTCAAACGTGTAACTAAACTTGAAGTTGTTAACTCATCACGATCCTCTTTACTTAAAGTCATGATTTTAGCAAAGAGATCCTTAGTCATTTCCTTAGTAACACCAACGGCCGCTTTTGAAGAATAATACTGTGCAGTTATGGCAACAACAACTCCTATCGCTGCTAGGCCAAATAGCAGAGCAATCATCAGATATAGTTGTTCTTTATCTGAGTTTGGTATGGTATTATCAACAATCTTTGCAATAATAATTGGAACTAATAGTTCAAAAATCGCCTCTAATAATTTGAATAAGGGGCCCAGAATAGTCTCTTTTAGGTAACCTTTAAAATATCTGCTTAATTTTTTCATAATACTCTTTCTTAAGACAGAAACTGCTCCTGGAGGCCAGAAAGCAGTTTAACTAAAAACACTCATAATTTCAATCAAGTATAGATTGAAGTGAACTTCTCGAGAATAATAAATATTTCCACCATTTTTATAAAGACGTCCACCCGAAATTAAGGCAAGGGGATGGTAGTAAAAATAACTTTCTCCGGAAGTATTCCCAAGGCTTGGTGCAACGACATCTCTTGAATATGACTCAGCTAACTCAATTGTGTTTTCACCACCGTTTTTAGCAACATAATCAATGTAGGCTGTACCAAAATTATAGGCTTGAACTGCAGTCCATACATCTACTCCAGCTGCTTCAGCTAAATCAAGATTTTTAGATAAGACAGACACACCTTGTTGAATACTCGTCTGACTATCTGTAATTGAGTTAGCAACACCGTCAGAACTTTCGCTTGACTGCATGACATCTGCCTCGCCACCCTTAGTTTCGGTATAAATCATTGCTAGTACCAATTCGACATTGGCTTTGGTATCGTTATCAGCTAATGTCTCTTCAACCATTTCTTTATATTGCATAACATTTTTGACATTCCGATGAATTCGATAAGTTTGAAATGCAAATAAAAAGACAAGCAAGAAGATTATTAGCCGTTTCAAATATTTAAACATTATTTATTTTGGATATCCTCAATATTTTTTATCAAAATTGAATAGGTTCCATCTTGATTTTGAATGAACTCAACACTTTCAGCATCCTCATAAACATTGTTTGGGACTATGAGCTGGATACCATTAGAAAGTGATAATTTTTGATTTTCTAACTTTTTTGTCTGTCTAGAATGATCAATATCAGAAACTGTTATTGGTTCTGGAATAGACTCTTTTAATTGATCAACAAAAGTTAAACGTGCTGTCAGATTGTCATCAAAAAGTTGATCCGCAAGCTTTTCTGGGGATAATTCCTGTTCCTCTTCTAAGTTCTTAAAAATTGCAGATTTCATCTTTGATTGAAAAGCAAAATCATCTTTGTTGAAGTTTTCAGCAATTTTCTGTGCTGTTTGTTCAACCATCTTAATAGATTTCTTTACAGATTGTTCAGGCTTTACTTGCAGTAAGTTTTCTGAGAAATAATTGGCAAAACTGCCATTATGCTTAATTCGCTTTTCAATTAGATAATAATTACCAGATTTTCGATTAATGACTAAAGCTTCATCCGGTGTCTGAGCAGCTGAGGGCAGATTGTTTTGAGTTACTTTTATGGGAGAATGGCTATCGCTAGAAATATGGGTGAAATTTTCCCTTAGAGCAACTCTTAAAAAGGCAAAATGCTCAATTCCTTCTTTATCAAATTGAATAAAGACAAGATCGTTAGTCTTCTGGTCTTCAGAAATGACAAATTCTTCCTTCCAAAGCTGAGCTATTTTAACAGAAGTCTCTAACAAATCCTCAGTCAAATAAGACATAAAGACATTTTCTTGCTCAAATTGACCGCGCTTTGCTTCATCAGAAAATACTTTCGTCAACTTTTTACGAAAATAGTCATCCAGTCTAGGTGTTATTTCTAAATAGTTATCTGCCAACAATAGTTCAGTATCATTTGGACTAAATTGGTGGATTACAATACGTTTTAAATATAAATCAATCATTTGTTTACTAAAATGATTCAGATTTGGCTTTTTAGCCAAATCTGAATAAACTTTCTAATACAATGGGTGAGCGTCAGTAATAGCTTTCACTTCCTGACGGACTTCTTCTAAGATACTCTCATCTTGATAGTTCTCAAGTGTCTTAATCATAAGCTCTGCAATTTTACGAGATTCCTTGACACCAATACCACGACTTGTGATTGCAGCTCCACCGATACGAATACCTGATGTTTTAAATGGTGACAATGTTTCAAAAGGAATAGAGTTCTTATTAAGAGTAATATTTACTTCCTCAAGAACGTTTTGAGCTAATTTACCATTTTCAATAACTTTAGTCACATCAACTAAGAAGACGTGATTATCTGTACCACCAGAAATGACACGGAAATCCGGATGTTGGTTGAAAACATCAGCCATTGCTGCTGTATTAGCAACGACATGTTTGGCATAGACTTTGAATTCTGGGTCAAGAGCTTCTTTAAGTGCAACAGCTTTGGCAGCAATAACGTGCTCCAATGGACCACCTTGCAAACGTGGGAAGACTGCTGAGTTAATTTTTTTAGCAATCTCTTCATCATTTGTTAAAATCAAACCGCCACGAGGGCCACGCAAAGTTTTGTGAGTTGTTGTTGTCGTAATATGAGCATATGGAACTGGACTTGGATGTTGACCACCAGCTACAAGACCAGCGATATGGGCCATATCGACCATAAGGTAGGCACCAACTTCATCAGCAATTTCACGGAATTTAGGGAAATCAATGATGCGAGAATAAGCTGAAGCACCAGCAACAATCATTTTTGGTTTTACTTCTTTAGCTAAATCAAAAATGGCATCATAATCAAGCATTTCAGTTTCTTGGTTAACAGGGTATGAAACGAAATTGTAAGTTTTACCTGAAAAACTTACAGGAGAACCGTGTGTCAAATGACCACCGGCAGCAAGGTCCATGCCCATAACAGTATCGCCAGGTTCAAGCACCGCAGCATATGCAGCTTCATTGGCTGTACTTCCTGAGTGAGGCTGAACATTTGCATACTCAGCACCAAAAAGTTCTTTTGCGCGCTCGATAGCAAGATTTTCAACAATATCGACACAGTCTGTTCCACCATAATAGCGTTTCCCTGGGTAACCTTCAGCATATTTATTAGTCAAAACAGAACCTTGAGCAGCCATGACTGCCTTAGAAACTACGTTTTCGGAAGCAATCAATTCAATATTGTTTTGCTGGCGAACTTCTTCTGCATGGATAGCATTCCAAAGTTCAGGATCAAATGCTTCAAAATTATCTTTATCAAAAATCATGGCGATACTCCTTTGTACACAATAAATATTTAATCTATAATTAATCTGATTTTTGTTCAAATTGATTAAAACAAAAAATACAGATATAACTACCTTAGTTACCTAAATTTACCTAAATCTGAAATTAACATCTTCAAAAATTAAAAACGCAGCTCGGGAATAACTTGTAATAGTTCTTCTTTAGTAATTGAACCTTGTCGCAAGATGCGTGCTTTTTCACCTGTTAAATCTAAAATGGTAGAATCTTGTCCAGTTAAAGCAAGGTCATCTTCAAAGCCAACTATTTCTTCAGAAAATTGTTCTTTAACTTTTGAAAAAATCTTTCCACTTTCTGTCCCTGATAAGTTTGCAGATGGTCCTATCAGAGGACCTGTTTTTTTTATCATATCCAGAGTAACGGGATGCTTAGGTAAACGAAAACCAATTGTTGATAAGCCAGAATTGATCCAAGCTGGCACGCTCTCATTAGCCTCTAAAATAATGGTCAATGGCCCAGGCAAAAATTTTTCGTAGAGCCGATTTAGATAATCTGGCTGATTTTTAGAAAAAGCTAAAATCGACTCTAAATCTGAAACATTTAGATTCATAGCTTTATCACGAGGACGCATTTTTAAATCATAAACATGATTAACGGCATCTTCGTCTAGTGCCTTAGCAAATAGACCATAGACTGTCTCAGTTGGAAGAATAACTGCACCGCCATTTTCCAAAATCTCTTGTAACTTATCCATTGTCCATCACAACCATTCTATCCTTACCGAAAATATCGGCAATCACTCTTGAGCGTTTTTCAGGGAAATGCTGCGCAAGTAACTTAAGCAGCCCCGGACCTTGCTTATAGCCAATTTCAAAATATAGTTTCCCATCCTCGGCCAAGAAAGGCTGAGCACCTTCAATAATTTGCCGATAAATGGCAAAACCGTCCTCATCAGCAAAGAGTGCCAAGTGAGGCTCAGATTCCAATACATTGAGTCCAACTTCATCTTTGTCATTGAAAGCAATGTAAGGTGGGTTGGAAACAATGATATCAAATGTATCTGAAATAGAACTATAAACATCTGACTCAAGAAATTCAATATCAACTTGATTGTCTTCAGCATTCTCTTTCGCTAAATCCAATGCATCCGAAGATATGTCAGCCGCTGTTATCTGCCAGCTAGAGCTAGCTTTTTTTAGTGCAATGGCAATAGCTCCGCTTCCTGTACCAATATCTAAAACTGAAAGGTCAGCTCTACTATTTTCCGCCAAAATCAAGTCAACTAATTCCTCAGTCTCAGGGCGAGGGATTAAAACCCGATTATCAACCTTAAGTTCCAGATCTCGAAAATAAGCCTTTCCCGTGATGTACTGTGGGGAGACGTGTTGTTCAAGCTTGGCTACAATTTCTTCAAGTAGCTTCTTATCTTCACTAGTAGGCTCCTGGTTTTGATGAAGGAGAAAATCCAAGCTTGACCAAGATTTCAATTCACGAAAAACGTAGGTTAAATTCTCGCGATCTTCACCATTCTTCTCTAGCAAATCTTCATAGTAATGGAAAAGCTGAGCATAATTCATTATTTATTCAACTCTTCTAGTTTTTTAGTTTGATCGTAAAGAACAAGAGCGTCAACAACTTCATCTAGTTTACCAGACAAAATTGTATCTAGCTTTTGAAGTGTCAAGCCAATACGGTGATCTGTTACACGATTTTGTGGGAAGTTATAGGTGCGGATACGTTCTGAACGATCACCAGTACCGATGGTTGATTTACGCTCTGCATCTTGCTCATCTTGGGCAATTTGAGCAAAGTGGTCGGCAACACGAGCACGAATAATCTTCATAGCCTTGTCACGGTTTTTTTGCTGCGTACGTTCTTCTTGCATTTCAACTTTAATATTGGTTGGCAAGTGAACAATACGTACCGCTGTAGCAACCTTATTGACGTTCTGTCCACCGGCACCAGATGCGTGGTAAATGTCCACACGAAGATCTTTAGGATCAATATCATATTCCACTTCTTCGACTTCTGGCATCACCAAGACGGTTGCTGTAGAAGTATGGACACGACCTTGACTTTCAGTTACAGGAACACGTTGAACACGATGGGCACCTGATTCGTATTTAAGTTTAGAGTAAACAGATTGACCAGACACCATGGCTACAACTTCTTTGATACCACCAACTCCGTTATAAGATGCTTCCATTACTTCGAAGCGCCAGCCTTGGCCTTCCGCGAATTTTTGGTACATCTGAAGAAGATCTCCTGCAAAGAGAGCTGCCTCATCACCACCAGCAGCCCCGCGAATTTCCAAGATAATGTTTTTATCATCATTTGGATCTTTTGGCAAGAGAAGAATTTTTAGTTTTTCTTCGTATTCTTCCTTAGCTGCTTTAGATTCTTTAAGCTCTTCCTTGGCCATTTCTTCCAATTCGGCATCACCACCAGCATCCTTAATCATTTCCTCTGCATCAGAGATGTTTTGGATTACTTGTTTGTATTCGCGGTAAGCAGTAACTGTGTCACGAGTTGCTGCCTCTTCCTTCGAAAGCTCCATAAAGCGTTTAGTGTCTGAAACCACTGCAGGGTCAGATAAAAGCTCACCAAGTTCTTCATAGCGGTCTTCTACCGCTTGCAATTGATCGTAAATATTCATTTGTTAATATAATCTCCTCTTTTTGGGAAATAGCAAAGCTGAATGACTTACTAAGTTCATAAATTTTTTAATTAAGTAAATATTCTAACTATCTCCCTTTGCTATTATCATTATTAATTGTTTTTTGTAACTTCAGGGTTGAAATAATGTTTTCTACATACTGGAATATAGGTTTCATTACCACCTATCTGAATTTGTTCACCATCATAGACCGGTTTCCCATGATCTGTACGCAAAACCATAGTCGCTTTTTTTGAACAGAATTGACAAATGGTTTTGATTTCATCAATTTTATCAGCCATCAATAATAGTTCACGAGAACCTTCAAACAAGTGATTTTGAAAATCGTTTTTTAACCCAAAAGCCATGACAGGAATCGATAGTTCATCCACAACTTTTGCCAAATCATAGACATGCTTCTTAGTTAAAAATTGTGATTCATCAATTAAAATACAATAAGGTTTTGGATTAATATGCGCTATGTAATCAAAGACATCCATATCATCAGTAATTGCTATAGCTTTACGCTTCATACCAATTCTACTAGATACAATGCCATAGCCGTCTCTCGTATCTAAAGCACTAGTCATAATAACAACTGGTTTCCCTTGCTCCTCATAATTATGAGCAACCTTAAGAATTTCAATTGTTTTACCAGAATTCATGGTGCCATATTTGTAATACAATTGTGCCAAAAAGGATATTCCCACCTTCTATCAATATCTTTTCTATTTTACCATAAAATAGATGTATTTGACAGTAAGTTAAATGGATGAATTCAAAAAATCAATAAATTCTATGTCTACGCCTTCAATTGATTGTCATCGAAAAAGCATAAGAGAATCAAACAGTTTACAACTTTGCTATTTTTCTCTAAAATAGAGTTATGAACGCAATCCTCAAATATTTTAAACCTTTTGATTATATATTAATTGGCCTCGCTGTTTTTATTTCTTTTTTACCCACGATAGTAACAACTTTCAATAAAGTTAACACACCTGACTCTGTAATCGCTGTAGTTAAAATCCATGGAAAAGTTGTTGATCGGTTTGAACTTGTTGAAGGTGGTCCTCACCAAGAGGTTACCTATTATCCAAATGAGGGACAATACAATATTGTAGAAATTGATGGTAACCAAATTCGTGTTAAAGAAGACAATAGCCCAGATCAGATTGCTGTAAGGACAAGTTGGATTCACCGACCTGGGCAAGTTTCTGTTTGTCTCCCACACCAACTGCTAATCGAACTTCAGGAATCAAAGCCGCAAAATAATGAAGAGGATGAGGAAGACTTAATTCTCCCGCTCTAACAAAAAAGCCTGCAAACTCTCTGCCCGTAACCTTTTGGACATGAATCCAGAAAGGTTAAGAAGGAATTTGCAAGGCTTTTTATAATCTTTTAAAATCAAAATGATACATCGTCAGTTTCGCCTTGCCGTACTCTAGTACAACCTTCGTCTCACTTCCTCGTCTGATTTTGATTTTATTTGAGTATTATTATTTTAAAATAAGAGCAATCATTAAGATAACAACATATAGTCCTGATAATAAAACAAAACTTTTGATTGATTCAACAAAGGTCTCTCTTTTGATTTGTTTTTTTCTAAATTTGATTAAACTTCTTAAGTTCAACGGAAATGCCAGCAGCCCTAACCAAGACCAATAAGGTATTAAACCCAAAATTGGATAAACTGCTAAGAAAACCCAAGCACTGACATTTAGGAAGGTATAAAGTTTGACTCCGTTTTTGACACTAATATAATGAACCAAAGTAAAGCGGCCATTTCGAACATCTTGGTCATAGTCACAAAGATTATTTGCTAGCATAATATTTGCAATAAGATTTACTAAAGGCAAACTCACAAAAAAGATGAGCAAGGTTTGTAACCAAGAAAAGTGAATAAAAATATCTCCTCCAGCCCACTGGCTTGAAAGTAAAACTTCTGGTCTTTGTACAAATATCGCTAAAAAGTAAATACCAAATCCCATCGTTACTCCAGAGAATAACTCACCTAGTGGCAGACGTGACAAGGGAAATGGTCCATATGTATAGAAAATCCCAATTAAAAAGCACAAGACACCCAGTGGCAAAAGTAACAAATCTGTCCTTAAAACTAAAATAAGTGAGAAGAAAATAGCAAAACACAGAAGCATCCAGATAATAGAAACCATATGACGAAAATCTAAACCATGTTTACCAATGACATTCTCATCTCGGAGGTATTCTTCATCTAAAGCTTTCTTGAAATCCATGGTATTATTAATGGCCGTTGTACACATATCAAAACTTAAGACTGCCAAAGTAAATAAGACTGTATTCCAAAATTGGAATGCTTTAAAATGATAGGCTGCAAACAGGTATCCTATAACCATAGGGAAAAAGCTAGCGACTTTTGTTTTTAACTCAACAAATTCTAAAAAAATGGGTAATGTTAATTTATTATTCGTTTTCAACAATGTGATAATCCTCATTTTTCAATTCAAATTTTTCTTTAAGGCCACTTGAGATATGAAGACCTTTATCTTTATCAATAAAGACAGCTTCAACATTATCAAGAGATTCAATATACTTCATACCTTCCTCGATACCAAGAAGATAGAGACTTGTTGAAAGCTCGTCACCTTGTATTGATTTATCAGTGAAGACAGTCACCCCTGAAATATTGTTCTCGACAGGATAACCAGTCTCGGGATTCATGATATGGTGATACGTTTTTCCATCCACTTCAAGATAACGTTCATAGATTCCTGACGTTACAACTGAACGATTCTTTACATGGACAGCACCAACAGTATCACCTCGAACTTCATCAGGATTTTGAACACCAACATTCCATCCCTTTTCATTATTTGGAGATGTTCCCATTACAAGGACATTACCGCCGAGATTGATTATTGCTGTTGAAATATGATGTTTTTCAAAAATAGATTTAACTCCATCAGCTATATAACCTTTTGAGATTGCACCAAGCTCCAAAGTCATCCCTTTTTCGATATAAACAGTCTCTTGTTCTTCATCAATTTTGATGTTTTTATAATTGATAAATGGCAGAGCAGCTTTTATTTCTTCATCACTAGGCAGACGAGCCTCATCGTCCCCAATTCGCCATAAATTAGTAACCGCACCGATTGAAATATCAAATTTTCCATCACTCTTTTCAGACATCTTCAAGGCTTCTTTAATGATTGTGAATGTTCTTTTATCAACTTTCACCGCCTCTTCACCTGCTGCATGATTGATTCGATAAACATCAGAGCCTTCCAGATTAGTGGACAAAAGTTTTTCCATTTCTTTGATATAATCAATGGCTTCCTCCATCACTTTTTCTTGTCCTTTATGATATATCTTAATTTGGACAACAGTATGAAGAAGAGATTCTGATCGGGTTAGAGGGCTTGTTGTAATCGCTAAATTTGAACCATCCTTTGTCTGAGGTTTGAGGAAAAAGTAACCTACTAATGAGATGACTATCAAGCTAATGATTATGAGTAAAAAGTTTCGTTTCTTTTTCATTTAAAAACCTATCTTTTGTAAACTATTAGTTACAACACATATTCTAAATAACTTTTAAAATTAAACTCGAACGTGAGAATTATAATTGAAAGATGAACTAGAAAATAACAAAACAGAGGCTGGGCACCAGGTCCCTGCCTCTCTTAGTTTGTAAATCTAGAAGAATTATTCGCCTAAATCAATCTCAACAGTGTCAGTGTTCCCTTCAGCTGCTGCTTTCAACAAAGCTTCAGCTGAAACTTTGAAGTTTTCAGATGAATGAGTAGCACCTGAAACTGTTTCAACATCATCAACATTTTGAGTTTCAACAAGTTCTTCATTCAATTTAGCTGTTGCATCTTTAGATGAGATACCTGATTTAGCTTCCATGTTTTTGTTGTACTCTTCATCTTCTGATTTTTTAGCTCCATCAGCATTTTCATAGTCGAAGTTTGAGCTTTCGATTTTACCATCTTTAACAGTGATAGTGTGTACAACTTTCCAACCACGTTCATCAAAACCAGACTCAGCTGTATAAGTTCCATCTTTAAGAGCAGCTGTTGAAGTAGATTCTTCAACTTTAGCATCACTTGAAGCGCTTGTGTCGTCAGATGATTTGCTTCCGCAAGCAGCCAATGTAAGGACAGAAGTCAAGAGCATAGCGCTCATGAGAAGTTTCTTTTTCATAATGAAATACCTCTTATGTGTTTATATTTTTTAATATCATTATTATAACACTTTTGTACATGAATGTGCAAGGTTTTTTGAAAGCATTTTCTTTTTTAGAAATTTCTTTTCATTACCTGGTATACAAATGTCTCAAGTGTCGAAAAGTTCAGTAGTTGTAATCGTTTTCCAAAGCCAGAAAATTTACTAAGATAAGCTCTAACCAAATCCTCAGTTTTATTGAATACTCCAAGGTTTTCAAGCTTATTATAAAGTTCTGAAATCTCGTTTTCTGACCAGTTTCCTTCTTTTTCTGAAAGAGATGAAAGGGATATGCCATCACGCATTTGGTTTGCAAAAAGAATCGGAGCTGTGTAGATGCCGTTTCGAATATCTTGCATTCTTGGTTTACCAGAATCTTTCTCAGATAATTGATAATCTATTAAGTCATCTTTTATCTGAAAGGCCATTCCGATAGCTTGTCCCATATTAAATGCTGATCGAGACTCTTTTTTGCTCGTCCCTGAGTGATAGGCACCAATTTGACACGATAAAGCAAATAGAAAGGCTGTCTTTCCTTTGATTTGCTTTAAGTAATCCTTCATTGTCATTGTTGATTTATTCTGATTCATCAATTGACTTAATTCACCAGCCAATATACGTTCTATAACTCTTCGATTAGTAAAACCGAATGCTTCCTTGTCAACATTGAGTTTTTCTGTTCCAATTAGGGCAAGCCTTCCAGCATATGCTAGCAGATAGTCACCTGCATAAATGGCAATTCTATTTGAGTACTGTTGATGGATGGCATCAACTCCTCTTCGAACATCTGCATGATCAATGACATCATCATGAATCAGAGTTGCTAAATGCAACATTTCCAAACTAGCAGCTAGATATAGTTTACCTTCAGGTATTTCTCCTTCTACTTCTCTAGCTAAATAGAGACATAGACCGGCACGGAGATATTTCCCGGGTGCATCAATATACTCACGAATTTTTGCTTTTACTTCAGGATGGTTTATAGAAAGTTCAGAGCTCATAATAGCCTTGACTCTCTCAAGGCCAACTTGTACCTCGGGAAATGGATCCCATATTTTGTGTACCATCTACTCCTCCATTGAATAGAAATTGGGCCTCTCCAGACTAAGTATGTAAACTTATCAGGAGACAACCCAATCTGACTATTTATTTTTAATAATTATTTTGACGAATCACCATAGATATGTTTCGGCCTACCGTATATCCACTTATCTAGGAACTTACCTAGCCATGGCATAATCCAGTAATCCAGACCAAATGAACGACCTGCTCCCGCCATCAAGGCAATTGCAACAGGAACAAACCACATGTTAACCCAGTAGAACATACCTGAGAGACTGAACATCACCACAAGTCCTGCTGTAGCAGCACTCACTAACCAGACAAAGGCACCAGCAATAAGAGCAAGACCTATAAGAATTTCTGCACAAGTCATAAATTTCTGCATAAAGAGTGCTACTTCTTGGTTAGGCATCATGAATTTCATGATTGAAGCGAACCAATCTGGCATTTCTTTAAAGACTTGCATTGGTTCCTCGCCATAAGTATAGTTGAAGCTAAAGATTTGTTTAGCTGCTTCAACTGTTGCATCTGCCGCTGCACCTGCCGCTTCTGACGCACCTGAAGTGGCATCAGCTTCTTGTAACCATGGGAATGGGAAGGTAACTTTATCACCGAACCATGACTCAGTGCCGAATAGACCAAAGGCTTTCTTAATACCCTCATAGAGCCAAAGTGATCCGTAGAAGACACGAAGAGGAACTAACCAGAGACGATTACCCTTACTTGAAGTATGACTTCCGAAAATATTACGTCCATCACGAATATCAAAGAATTCATGACGTGCATATGCTCCAATATTGTAGAAACTGCTCACGGTGAAGAAATAAAGCATATTAATCAAATGTTTCACGAGCATTGCAAAGAAACCTGACATATGGTATTTATTCATCAAGAATGCAACACCGTATTTAGAACCGATTGAAACCATGAAACCGTCATACTTACCTTTATAAGCATGCTTTTCAGTGCCATTAATGTCAGCAACGATATTGACAGCTGCAGTATGTGCAGTTTGTTCAGCTGCTTGAACGATTTGCGGTGTAGGACGTCCTTCAGTGTTAGGATCTTCATAATAAACAAGGTCACCAACAACATAAACACCCTTATGGTCTTTAGCTTCCATGTATTGGTCAGCTACAAGACGACCAGCACGTGCACGTTCGATACCAAATTCAGCCGCATCAGATGTTGCTTGAACCCCTGCTGTCCAAATAGCTGTGTAAGTTGGAATAACTCGACCAGATGAAAGATGGATAGCATCTTTCTCAACGCTAGCTACCCCATCGCCAAGGATAACTTCAACACCTTTTTTATCAAGGTATTTCATTGTCTTCACTTGTTCTTTTTCAGTAACCATTTGAAGAATGTTTGGCATTGCTTCAACTACTTTAAGTGAAAACTCTGATGGATCAAGTTTGAATTGTTTAGCTAGGATTGGTACCCAATCAATAAGCTCACCAACCATTTCAATACCAGTAAATCCAGCACCAATAACATTAAATGACAAGAGTGCTTTACGTTTTTCAGCATCATGTTCACGCATAGCTTGGTAACAAGCGTCTAAGATGTGTTCATGTAAACGTTCAGCAGCTTCAATAGACCAAAGTGTGAAACTATTTTCTTTAACACCTTTGATACCAAAGTCATTTGCTTCGCCACCCATGGCTAGTACAAGGTAATCAAAAGCCAAAGTACGATGTTCAGCAACAACTTCTTTTTTATCATAGTCAATTGAGAGAACTTTATCTGTTACCAAATTAACTTTTGGATATTTTTTAAAGATTCGTTGAAGATCATATTTGATTGCTTCCGGTTCAACACGACCTGCCGCTACTTCATGTAACTCAGTCATGTAAGTCATAAATGAATTTTTATCAATTAAAGTAATATTGATATCGTCATTCTTTTTAAAAGTTTTTCCTAAATGTCTAGCTGCAGTTACTCCTGCAAATCCAGCTCCGACAATAACAATGTTTTTTGCCACTCTGGCTCCTCCTCGTGAATATTTTTATTCAACACTAAAATTTTATCATAATCTAACCTCATAAACAAGGTATATTTAAACGTTTTCATTAAGTTTACTGACACTTTCCTAGGATTTGTATGTTTTTTACCAGACAAATCTACGGAAAACCCTTACTTTTTTCTTATTTTTTAACAAGTTGATAAGTTGTGAATTAAAGGTTTTTGTAAATATCAAGATATTTCCTTTAGGGTCTTACTCTGTTCTTATGGATAGAACTACTAGATTCTTGTCGAAATTATGATAAAATAATGATGTATGCCAAAATATTTCGGAGGTTCCATGGATTCTAAATTACAAAAGACATTATTCATTGCCATGCTAGCTTCCCAGGCAGTCGTTATTTCTCTAGTAGAACGTACTATTCCAACTCCGTTTGCTTTTGCTCCTGGAGCGAAGCTTGGGTTAGGGAATCTAATTACAATAATAGCCTTATTCACCTTATCCCAGAAAGACTGTTTAAAAGTTATAGGTCTGCGGCTGCTCCTCTCAACCTTTCTCGGAGGGACTTTTTCTACTTTTCTTTATGGATTTGCAGGTGTAACTTTTAGCTTCATCATTATGAGTCTTATCAAAAAGTTAGGACCAAGACGTGTGAGCGTTGTTGGTATTTCAATACTAGGCGGTATCATGCATAACATCGGTCAATTGACTGTCTTTGCCCTGATTTCACGATCTCTTCTTGTTCTAAATTATTTACCCATTCTATCCTTCAGTGGTATCTTATCTGGTTTTTTCGTTGGTATTACAGGTAATTACCTTTTGGTTAAGATTGCTCCGCTCCAGCAACTTCATAAACAATTACTTGATGGATGGAAATTACAAAAATAAGAAATTATCATTTTTTGACTGTTTATCAGAAAAAATTGTGCTAAAATAAAGTTATTAGTTTATCTAAAAGAGGAGATTCCTATGCCATTTGTTAAAATTGACTTATTTGAAGGTCGCACAGAAGAACAAAAGATTGAACTTGCACGCGAAGTAACTGAGGTTGTTTCACGTATTGCAAAAGCTCCAAAAGAAGCTATTCAGGTTTTCATCAACGATATGCCTGAAGGTACTTACTACCCACAAGGAGAGATGAAGAAAAAAAACTAAACTCTGTCTTTGACAGAGTTTTTTAGTCCTCAACACTACATTTTTAGAAAAGGAAAATACACATGCAACTTGCACATAGTGTCAAAATGATGGGAACTACCATCGATTTGATGGTTGATTCAAGCACTCCTCAAGTGCACATTGATCACTGTTGCCAACTACTAGAAATATACAGAAATCGTTTCAGCGCCAATGATACTGATTCAGAGCTGATGCAAATTAACAAACAGGCTGGTATTTCTCCTGTAAAAGTTCATCCAGACTTATTTGATTTGATAAGTCTTGGAAAAAAACATAGCCTTGCTAGCCCTAGTAATCTTAATATCGCTCTAGGACCTTTGGTACAAAGCTGGCGCATTGGCTTTGCCGATGCCAGAGTACCTGAACACAAGACTATTGAGTCAGCGCTAGCCCTTACCAATCCAGAAAATATTATCCTAGACAAGGACACAACTTCTGTTTTTCTCAGTCAAAAAGGGATGAAAATAGATCTTGGTGCCCTAGCTAAGGGATATATAGCTGACAAAATCATGAACTACCTCAAAAATGAAAAAGTCAGCTCTGCTATGATCAACCTAGGCGGGAATGTCTTAGTGCATGGGGAAAATCCCAATAGAGAAAATGGTACTTGGGTTATTGGAATTCAGCATCCCCAAAAAACTCGAGGAAACAATCTGGGTGCTGTCACTATAAGGAACCAATCTGTGGTCACATCAGGTATATATGAACGTCACTTAAACCTTGATGGTAAGGACTATCATCATATTTTTGATCGCCAAACAGGCTATCCCATTGACAGTCCAATGGCCTCTTTGACTATTGTTTCAGATTTGTCAGTTGACTGTGAAATTTGGACCACACGACTCTTCGGTCTTCCGCTTATGGAAGCGATAATGACCATTAACCATTTGCCACATGTCGAAGGTATCATTATAACAAGAGATAATCGTATTGCTGTATCAGACGGCCTGAAGAAAGATTTTCAGCTCTTTTATTCATAATTTCCAGTATAAAATCATCTAAAAAGTCCAAACTCTTGAATTTGAGTTTGGACTTTTTTGATGCACTCTTAGTCGACATTCTCAATCTAAAGGGATTGAACAAACTTGATTTTAAATAGAATCCCCATTCCAGATTGAATTTTTGACAATGACATAATCCACGCGCGTCAAGCTCTGGAGGTCTCGGCCGCCGGCATAGGAAATTGATGATTGCAAATCTTCTTCCATTTCAGTCAGTGTATCTTGCAAATGACCTTTAGCCGGTAGTAGAATTTTTTTACCTTCAACGTTTTTATGTTCTCCTTTTTGATACTCTGAGGCTGAACCAAAGTATTCTTTGAAAGGCTGCCCATCTACTTCTACCAATTTCCCTGGGCTTTCAATGTGACCAGCGAAAAGTGAACCAATCATAACCATGCTAGCACCAAAGCGGATAGATTTAGCGATATCACCATGAGTACGGATACCGCCGTCAGCAATAATAGGTTTACGAGCTGCCTTAGCACACCAGCGAAGCGCTGCTAATTGCCAACCGCCTGTACCAAAACCAGTCTTAACTTTAGTAATACAAACCTTACCAGGTCCAATACCGACTTTAGTAGCATCTGCGCCAGCATTTTCCAACTCACGAACAGCTTCAGGTGTACCAACGTTACCAGCAATAACAAAGGTTTCTGGCAACTCCGCTTTAATATGTTTAATCATCTTGATGACAGAATCAGAATGACCGTGTGCAATGTCTATGGTAATAAACTCAGGTGCGTCATCTTTTAAATCAGAGACAAAGTCATATTCATAGCCTTTAACGCCGACAGAAATTGAAGCAATTAAACCCTTTTGATGCATACGTTTGATAAATGGCTTGCGCGAAGCTTCATCAAAACGATGCATGATATAGAAATAGCCAGATGATGCTAATTGCTCTGCAATATCTTCATCCATGATAGTCTGCATATTGGCAGGAACAACTGGGAGTTTAAAAGTATAATTTCCAAGTTGAACACTGGTATCAGCCTCACTGCGACTTGAGATAATACACTTATTTGGAACAAATTGAATATCTTCATAATCAAATACAGGCATATCGTTAATCATAAAAAAACCTCTTTCCATCTCGGGGAGACTAAAAGAGGACACTTTATCTATGTGGTCACCTTTTAGTCTAGAATCATCCCTTCCCAAAGACAGTTCTATCTAAAATATGACCTTCCTATAACTCTCCTGTTAATAGCAGAGCATCGCTAGGTAATTCCTTACCCTTCCATAATTATTTTACAAAACATTCTTGTTTTTGTCAATAGAATAACTCAATCAATAAATAACGTTCGGATTTTACGTACTTTATAAAATCGATATTATACTCCACGTTGATTGTCATACAAAAGGGTATGAAGTTGTGGCAAGACGCGTACATTCCCCCAAGTATCATCAGCAGCAACCCTTTCCCAGAGTTCTCGGAGTCGATTAAGCTGAGCTGAAACAATATCTCCTTGGGCCTGTGGCTCTGGGTTACCAGCTGATAAATAAAGGACATCTGGTTGATAGCGTTCCTGAAGACTTTTGGCAAAAGCCAAGTCCTCATCATTAAAGATTGGAATTTTAAAGGTTATTTGGTCATCTCGCAAATTAGAGACAATAAAGTCTAGAGTTTCAAAGTTCACGGTCATCTTGCTTGATGGCGGTTTTGGACTTAAAGTTACTTGGTCAATATCTTTGAGCCATTCTTGCCAACGAGAACCCTGAGTTTCTACTGCAAGCGTTACTCCGCGATTTTTAAGCTTATTGACTAGCTCTGCCATATTGCTGGCCAGAAGACAGGGATTTCCACCTGACAAGGTCACATAGTCATAGAAGCCAAGATTATCAAGTTCACTAATGACCTCATCAGCTGTCATTGCTTTAGGTTTTTCAGAACCATCCCAAGTAAAGGCTGAATCACACCAATCACAGTGGTAATCGCATCCAGCAGTCCTCACAAACATTGTTTTTTGACCAATTGCTCGCCCTTCTCCTTGAAAAGTTGGACCAAAGATCTCCAAAACAGGTAATTTTAATTGACGTTTAGATGCCATCCTGGCCCCACTCCTTTCGAAATTCAGCATAGGAAAATGGTGTTTCATAAAGCCGAACTGATTCCACTTGTAGCCCACGTTCTTTTGGTAAATGGAAAGCGACTTCTTGATAAATCCAGTAAACCATATTCTCAGCTGTTGTATTCATATAAGGTAGTGTTTCATTTAGATAGCGATGGTCTAAGCGTGGTTCTAAATGTTCTTTATAGATTGTCTTCAAATCACCAAAATCAATTGCCATACCTCGGTCGTCTAAAAAGCCTGATACGGCGATTTGTAAGCGATAGGTATGTCCGTGCAGGGATTTGCACTTACCTTCATAATTGAAAAGGTGGTGAGCAGCATCAAAGGTAAATTCTTTTGATACCTGAACACGTCTTGGACAATAAACTAAGCATTGACCCGTAGGTTCTTTAATTTCTTTAGGTGCTAGAAACATTAGTCTTTTCCTTTCTTTGCCAAATACTTTTCTAAGCCTGCTTGACGTAGTTCACAAGCAGGACACTCTCCGCAGCCACTACCTTTGATGCCATTGTAGCAGGTTAGTGTCTCTTGACGGACATAGTCGAATTGACCTAATTCATCAGCCAATTCCCAAGTCTCTGCCTTATCCAGCCACATCAAAGGTGTTTGAATAACAAAGTTGTAGTCCATAGCCAAATTAAGAGTCACATTTAATGATTTAACAAAAACATCACGGCAATCAGGATATCCTGAAAAGTCAGTCTCACAAACACCTGTTACAATATCTGTAATCCCTAATTGTTTAGCAAGGACTGCAGCAAATGACAAGAAGAGATGGTTACGGCCATCGACAAAGGTATTGGGAACATCATCATCTGGATTTTCAATTTCCATATCACGTGTCAATGCATTTGCAGTAATTTGACCAAGAAGAGACATGTCTAAAAGGTGATTCTTGACACCTTGTTCCTTAGCAATTGATTGAGCTACTTCAATTTCAAGACTATGACGTTGACCATAAGCAAAGGTAACTGTTTCAACATGGTCATAGTGTTTAAGTGCCCAAAATAGGCAAGTTGTTGAATCTTGTCCGCCACTGAAGACAACAAGAGCAGATTGACGTTTCATTTTATAATACTCCTTATCTTATATATTCGGGCAAAGAAAAACTCCCATGGAATCCACAGGAGTGCTAAAGACAGTTTTGTAAGTCTCATCCTTGCCTTTGACAGCAAGAAATCAACCCATACTGGTTTTTTTTAGCGATGGCTTCTCCCAAACATCGTTTTATTGTGCCTAAACAACATACCACCTTTGAAAGTAATATGCAAGTTTCAAAAAGTATTACTTCTTTACCTATAATCTCATTTCGCAACTTATCATAAGTGATTAGGGACACTAATTTTGTCCTTTACTTTTTAAACTATTTTGATTGGATAAGTCCAAGTTTTTCGAAAGCATTATAAAGACCGTCTTCTTCGACATCGTCGGTCACCATGTCTGCCATAGCTAAGATTTCTGCTCCACCATTTCCCATAGCAACTCCTAAGGCACAATAGTCAAGCATAGGGATGTCAATTTGGGCATCACCAAAAGCAATTGTGTCTTGACGGTCGGCACCTAAATGTTCAAGTAGAACATCAATGGCATGCGCTTTGGTAATTCCTTTAACACCAAGATCTCCAAAGAGTGCAGTTTCTCCGCGGCCACCCCAAGTATTTGCTACAAGATTTGGAATTTTTTCTTTAGAATCAAGATGGTCTTGATAAGAATTGAGAATAAAACTAATTTTATTAAGGTCATCTCGATAGAGGTCTGCTCCATAAATCATTTGATCTAAAAATTCAACAGTTGCTTCTTCTTGAGCCTCAAGAGATGAGATGCCTTTTCTATTGGCGTACTCATTCATGACCGGGTGGGCACGCTCTCGGAAACCGTCGCTCGCAAAAAGACCGTTGTTGCTTTCCAAGTAAAACTCTAAACCGCGCTCATGTAGCCAGTCAACAACGGAAACTGCATCTTCAAATGCAATTAGCTGATGCATAACGACTTGCTCTTCATGTTCAACGTAAGAACCATTTCCGCCAATCATCCCATCAAGACCAATTTCCCAAAGTTTATCTTGCATTTCAGCTCTGCTACGACCTGTACTGACAAAGACTAGGTGTCCATTTTTGCGTGCTTGGCGTATAGCCCTCACTGCTGATTCCGGGACACGATTATGGTAGTCAACTAAAGTACCGTCTACATCCAAAAAAATAATTTTTCTTGTCATCTTATCACCTCTTTTTTCTTTACTATTATTGTACAAATAAAAAAAGATAAGCGATAGGCTTATCCTCTGATTAAATGATACTTTCCTCTGTTTATTTGAGCAAATCAGTATCGTAAATAGTAAAATCTGCTCGATAAATAATAAGGCGTTTACCATCAACTAATAGGTAAGTTGTATTGGGAATGCCATCAGGGGCAAAAGTTGACACACGGTTCCCAAAATAAGTTGCTAATGGCGTTCCTGTCTGGGAACGAACGAGAATCAACTTACTTTCACCACTCATATTATTCTTGATTTCATTGAAAAAACGATTTACAAATGGCAATGATCGATTATCTGAATAAATGTCAACAGAATCAGCATATTTTTCCATATAGTCTGTTAGTCCATTTTCTGAAAAAATCAAGGTTGAACCAACATGAATAACTTGATTTCCTCCAACTGTAATATCAAGCACAGATGACTCCTTGCTGACATTTCCGTTCACATCAGTAATGTCAAAGCGATCATCACTCTCAATGGAAATTGATTTACCAGTAATTTTGTCAATAACTTGGGAATTTTCATCGAAAGTACGAATAGTACCATTCAAACCTAGAAATTGTTCTTGTGTCGATTTAAAGAAGTTTCCGATACTTTGGCATCCTGCCAATAGCATCAATCCCATGATAAATGTTACTAAGAGTTTTACTTTTTTCTTCATAACAAATCCTCCTGTGATAAGTATAGCACATTTCACTTAGTTCTCTATTTTTTATCCAATATGCAATGCTCATTTCTTGCTCTTTTGCTTTAAAATGGGTATGATGTGACTATGAATACAATCAAAGAATTAATCGACAATCTTCCATTTCGTGCCAGTTTTTATGACAAAAATTCTAAACTTTTATACAGTAATAACCAATCTGACGGTTCCTTCTTCCCTGAAGACGAAGAAGAGACTCTCCCACAGTGGATTCTAGAACAATTACAGTCATCATCAGAAAAGTCGCTCCATCTTCAAGTTCCAACTGATTCTTTTGATCAAATTTTAATGCAAAGCTATCAGGCTATTTATAATCAAGAGAAGGATTTCGTTGGTGTAATAACTTATATTCAAGACTTAAAGCCTATTTTGTCATCCTATCTTAAAGAATCCGGGCAAGCAATTGTAGGTTGGTCAGATGTAACATCTGGAGCTTCAGTCTCTAACCATCTCTTCGACGAGTAAAACAGCGTCTACTTTGGACGCTGTTTTTATCTATTCTAATCTTGATGCCTTACACTTCTTTAATCACGATAAACTGGTTGCGGTCCAAAACTTTGAGAAACTGGCATGATTTCAATACGATTAATATTGACATGTTCTGGTTGGCCAGCAATCCAAGAAACCGTATTGGCGATATCCTCAGGCTTGATGGCATGAGCTCCTTGATAAAGTTTATTTGCACGATCATCATCACCTTTGAAACGGACATTAGAAAACTCTGTACCTTCACAAAGTCCAGGCTCAATGTTGGTTACTCGAATTTTGGTCCCAGCTAAGTCGGCACGTAGATTGAGAGAAAATTGTTTTACAAAAGCCTTACTTGCTCCATAAACGTTGGCTCCTGGGTAGGGAACAGTTCCAGCAGTTGAACCTAGGTTGATTACCATACCACTATTCTTTTTAACCATTTGGGGCAATAGCTGATGCGTCAAATAAGTGAGACCTACGATATTAGTGTTAATCATGGTCATCCAATCAGAGAAATCTGCTTCATAAGCCTTGTCCAATCCAAGGGCCAAACCAGCATTATTGACAAGTAATTCAATAGCTTTCCATTCATCTGGTAAACTTGCTAGCGCTGCATCAACCTGATCTGTCTTTGTAATATCCATTTGTAGAGGATAGACTGATTCTCGACCAAGTTCAGCTTGTAAGCTCTGCAATTTTTCCAAACGGCGTGCAGCTGCGACTACTCGAAAGCCATCACTTACTAACTTTTCAACAATAGCTCTTCCAAACCCTGCGGAAGCTCCAGTTACCAATGCTACTTTTTTCATTTTGTCTCCTTCATAAAATCAATCAGATTACGCTTGTGCTGGTATTTGACAGCAGCTACTCTATCTTTTTCAATGATGGTATCATTCAATTTGATGTCATTTATAGCTGCAATGGCTACGATATAGTGAATCATATCAGCTAATTCTTTAGCTAATTCACCTTGTAAATCAAGCTTATCAGAAAATTTTCGGCCAGTTTTCTGATTAAGCACTTCAGCAACTTCACCAATTTCTTCGACAAGTTTCATAAAAAGAGATTGCTCCGTTGACTCTTGTCCTTCTTGTTCAAGTCTAGGATGATAATGCTCTAGTAGATAAGCCTCAAGTACATCAAACGTTATTTTTTCCATGTCAACACCTTCACTACTTTAAAAGAGTTTGGGACGAAAAGTTCCAAACTCTTTTTTTCTAAATGATTATATTACTTTAATAATTATTTTTCTACCGCTTGCGCTGCAGTAATAATGGCAAGTTTGTAAATATCCTCAGCACTTGAACCACGTGAAAGGTCGTTAACTGGTTTATTCAAACCTTGAAGGATTGGTCCAATAGCTTCAAACATACCCAAGCGTTGAGCAATCTTATAGCCAATATTACCTGATTGAAGATCTGGGAAGACAAAGACATTAGCTTTACCTGCAACTGGACTAAATGGTGCTTTGATCTTAGCAGTTACATCATCAAAAGCAGCATCAAATTGCAATTCCCCATCGAGTGCCAATTCTGGAGCAAGCTCACGTGCAAGTTTTGTAGCTTCTTGAACTTTATCAACCTGTGGTGCTCTTGCTGACCCCATTGTTGAGAAACTGAGAAGAGCAACTTTTGGATCCAAATCAAAGATACGAGCTGTTTCAGCGGTGTTAACAGCAATTTCAGCCAATTCTTGAGCATTAGGATCAATATTAATAGCACAGTCGGCAAAGATATAACGTTCATGAGTATTTTCACGATTCATCAAGAACACACCTGACGTACGAGAAATTCCTGGTTTTGTTTTAATAATTTGCAAAGCAGGACGTACTGTATCACCAGTTGAGTGAATAGCTCCCGAAACCATACCGTCTGCCAATCCTAATTGTACCAGCATAACTCCAAAGTAGTTAACATCACGAAGCAGCTTGTCAGCGTCTTCCATTGTAGCTTTTCCTTTACGAAGTTCTACAAATTTTTCTTTCATTGCTTCGAATTCTGGATATTCTTCTGGATTGATAATTGTGATTCCTGGGTCTGCAAAACCGAATGATGCTAGCAAATTACGTACAGCAGCATCTTCTCCAAGGATGATTGGTTCAATTAAACCTTCAAATTTCAAGCGGGCTGCAGCACGAACAACACGTTCGTCAATACCTTCTGGAAAAACGATTTTTACATTTTTCCCAACAATTTTCCCACGTAAATCACCAAATAAACCACGCATTAATTTAACCTCTATCTAATTTTCTGTAAGTCTAGGATAACGCTATCAAAGTCATCTGTCAAGTGAATACTTTGTGAATTTTCTTTTTTAGTAAATGGATCAGTGAAATTTAAGTAATGACAGTGGAGTGCTTGTCGCTCAATGCCTAGATCCATTCTGCCACCATATAAATCATCGCCTAAAAGAGGAAATCCGATATGTGAAAAATGTACTCGAATCTGATGAGTCCGTCCAGTGTGAAGTCTAATATCTACTAAGTTAACATCCCCAAAACGTTCTACTACTTTATAACTGGTATGAGCATATTTGCCTGATGGATGGACACATCTTGTAATAATACTATCTTCAGGTCGCGCAATCGGAGCGATAATCTCACCTTCATCAGGTAATTCACCTTCGCCTGAAACCAAAGCATAGTAGCGTTTCTCAATTACTTTTTTTTGAAGCTGTTTATCAAGCCGAGCATGCGCATAGCCATGTTTTGCAAAAAGCATAAGCCCACTTGTGTCTTTGTCCAAACGAGTAACAATGTGAACCTGTTTATTAGGATAATCTTGCTCTAAATAGTAATTTTTAACAAAATTAGCCATTGTATTTGAGTGCAAGATACTTGGTATACTTGCTACTCCATCTGGTTTATTAATGATTAAAAAATTGTCGTCTTCGTAAACAATATTTAAATCATGTTTTATAGGTTTTAGACTCTCAAATCCTTCTTCATCAGGGATTTCGATTGTAACCACATCACCTATGTCTAATAAATAAATGGCGTTTTGTTCAACACCATTTACCCAAATATTCCCTCCCTTGAATTTCACTTTTGCCAATAAGGCTTTTGAAACATCGTGGGATTTTAAAAAAGTTTTCACTTTAGTACGTCTATCTGCGACGTATGAAAATTTCATGAATCTAAATCTCCTATGAAAGCATCTTTAACACGCTCCCAAAAACTTGTATGGAAGGGAGATGCTACGAAATGAATTTTTTTTGAACCAATCCAATACTCAATCTTAGCAACATTCTTGTAGTGAACTGTCTTGTTATCAACAGAAATAGTATACATCCCTTGCCTTTTGGGAATAATCTCAATATGATCTTTTTTAGGAATAATCATAGATGACCCAATAGTACGATATACACGATTATTAATACTTGAAATTTCTGTTAATTGCAGAGCTTCCATAGTTGGATGTAGTATAGCTCCGCCTAATGATTTATTATAGGCTGTACTGCCTGTTGGTGTTGAAACTGATAGACCATCTCCACGGAAACGCTCAAACTTAACATTGTTAATGACAACATCAGCAACCATAGTTTTTTCAATACGTTTAATAGTTGCTTCATTCAAAGCTCGAGATGTAATTGTTCTACCATCTTCAAGAGTAACCCTAACCTTCAACGTCGGATAAGAAATCATTTCACCTTTATCACAACGCAAAGTTTCAATAAGCTTATCAACTTCAAAGTCACGGTAGTCCGTATAAAAGCCTAAGTGACCCGTGTGAACTCCAACAAAGCGGACGCGATCCAACTCCTTTTTATACATATGAAATGCAGAAAGAAGCATACCGTCACCACCGATTGAAATGACAACATCTGGATTCTTTTTAGAGAGATAAAAATCTTTATCGTCTTTAAAAGCAGCAAATAGTTTTGATGCCACGCGCCTACTTTGATACTTATTGTTTGCAATAATGGCAATACGTGTTGCCCTACCTGTAATATTCATCTGTGTCATCACTATTACCTACACCATCACTTAATTTTCGATTTTCTGCGTCAAATAAAAGCTGCGCTTCTCTGATATCCTCACGAATTTTACGCATTTCTTCATCCAACTCCAGGGCAATTTTAGCTGTTACTTCCAAGCGTTTCTTAATTTCTTCTGGAAACTCACCTTGATACTTATAATTCAATGAATGTTCAATGGTTGCCCAAAAATTCATTGCTAAAGTACGAATCTGAATTTCAGCCAGAACCGTCTTTAATCCATGAATTGTGTCAACTGGATATTCAATAATAACATGATAAGAGCGGTATCCACTCGATTTCATATTATTGATATAATCACGTTCGTGAACGATTGTCATATCATGACGTTGGCGCAAAAGTGCCAGAACTTCGTCCACGTCATCAACAAACTGAACCATGACACGCAAACCAGCAATGTCTTGTAAATCTTGAGCAATATTCTCAGGTTTAATGCCGCGTACTATCATTTTTTCCTGAATACTATCCACTGATTTTACACGACCTGTAACGAATTCAATGGGTGAATGTTGATTTTGTTTTCGAAATTGCTTACGAATACCTCTAAGCTTTATTTTTAGTTCACCAACGGCTTGTATATAGGGATCAAGAAAAGCTTCCCATTCCATGTCGTTAATTCCTCTGTTCATTTTCTTCCTATCCTTGTCAAAAAACTGACTTTTTTATAAAATGAATGTAATATATATTATACCATAAATGGAAGCATTTAATAATCATTCACTTTTAAAATTATTTTACATCCAGCTTTCGTTAAGTCATTGATTTTGGTAAAAAAACGAATCAAAGATATTGCTATTAAAAAGTGATTTTATTATGATTTGACCACAAAACCAAAAGAGATTAAAAAAGGAAAAGATCTATGACATATTTAGAAATTGAATACAAAACCTTGCTCAATAAAGATGAGTTTCAACGTTTAACAGCTTTATTTTCACACGTGACTCCAATCACACAGACCAACTACTATTTTGACACTAAAGATTTCGACATGAAAGCCAACCGCATGTCCCTACGCATTCGAACTTTGCCTGATCACGCCGAAATTACGCTCAAAATTCCAAAAGAAGTTGGAAACCTCGAATATAACCACGAGTTAAGTCTTTCAGAAGCAAAACAAATCATTAAAACCAATCAATTCCCAGATATAAGTATTATTGATCTTATTTCACAAAAGGGTGTCAATCCTGCCGATCTAATAAATTTTGGACACTTAACAACAACAAGGCGTGAAACTGAGACGTCAATTGGATTAATGGCTCTTGATAGCAATCAATACTCAGGAATTAAAGATTTTGAATTGGAACTCGAAGTTAGTGACCCTGAGAAAGGGAAAAAAGATTTCGATCAATTTCTTGAAGAACACGATATCAATTTCAAGTATGCAAAAAGTAAAGTCGCACGATTTAGTAATACATTGAAACGAAATTAATTGGATTGGTAGAAAAGAACTGAAATTTTCAAGAAATTTTGGTAGAATAGAATAGATAAAATAGATGAAGGAGCACTAAACTATCATGGCTGAACATTATGCCACACCACAACTTAAGCTTTTCTCTTTAAGCTCAAATACAGAAATCGCAGAAAAAATCGCCACTGCTGCTGGTCTTAAACTTGGAAAAGTTTCATCTCGCCAGTTTTCTGACGGTGAAATCATGATTAATATTGAAGAAACCGTTCGTGGTGATGATATTTATATCATTCAATCAACAAGTTATCCTGTAAACGATAATCTTTGGGAACTTTTAATCATGGTTGATGCCTGCAAACGTGCAAGTGCTAACACAGTAACTGTTGTTATGCCATATTTTGGTTATTCACGCCAAGATCGTGTTGCAGCCTCACGTGAACCAATTACAGCAAAACTTGTCGCTAACATGCTTGTAAAAGCTGGTGTTGATCGTGTTGTCACACTTGATTTGCACGCTGTTCAGGTTCAAGGATTCTTTGATATTCCAGTTGATAACCTCTTTACTATTCCTTTATTTGCTGAGTACTACAACAAACTTGGTTTAAGAGGTGAAGATGTCGTTGTTGTTAGTCCAAAAAATTCTGGAATCAAACGTGCTCGTAGCCTAGCTGAATATCTCGATTCTCCAATTGCTATTATTGATTATGCTCAAGATGATTCTCATCGTGAAGAAGGCTATATCATTGGTGAAGTTGAAGGTAAAAAGGCAATTCTCATTGACGATATTTTGAATACTGGTAAAACTTTTGCTGAAGCTGCTAAGATTCTTGAACGTGGTGGAGCCACTGAAATCTATGCGGTTGCAAGCCATGGGCTTTTCGCTGGTGGTGCAGCAGATATCCTTGATACAGCTCCACTTAAAGAAATTATTGTAACAGATTCTGTTCGTACTAAAGAACGTGTTCCATATAATCTGAAATACCTTTCTGCTGCCGAATTGATGGGAGATGCACTTGTTCGTATTCACCATCGCGAGCCACTTAGCCCACTTTTTGCTTATAGTGCTGAAGACGAGGACTAAGTCATGATATATTTCGATAATGCGGCAACTACTGCTTTAACTCCTACTGTAATTGAAGCTATGACTGATATCATGACAACAGACTTTGGTAATCCTTCTAGTATTCATGCCTTTGGTAGAAAGGCTAGTCATCGGTTGCGTACTTATCGTCAAACCATTGCTAATATCTTAGGAACCCAAGAACGTCAGATTATCTTTACTTCAGGTGGTACTGAGAGCAATAACACTGCTATAAAAGGTTATTCACTTGCTAATCAATCAAAAGGTAAGCATTTAATAACAAGCAGTATAGAACACCATTCTGTTCTCCACACAATGGCATACCTAGAGGAACGATTTGGTTTTGAAGTTACTTATATCACCCCTGTTAACGGAGTGATTACTGCTCAGCAAATCGCTGATGCTTTAAGAGATGATACCATTCTGGTCTCCCTTATGTATGCTAATAACGAAACTGGCGATATCCTTCCGATACCAGAGGTTGGAGAACTCTTAAAAAATCATCAAGCTGTTTTTCATGTCGATGCAGTTCAGGTCGCTGGAAAAATTGATCTTAAACCCGAAAATCTCGGAATTGATTTATTGTCTGCTTCTGCTCACAAATTTCATGGTCCAAAAGGTGTTGGTATTCTTTATTCTAATTCCCTCCACATGGATAATCTCTTACATGGTGGAGAGCAAGAGGAGAAAAGACGAGCAAGCACTGAAAATATGATTGGTATAGCTGGCCTAAGCCAAGCCATGCTAGATAGCCATAATAGCATTAAAGAAAACTATCAGCATGTTGAAGAACTCAATAAAGTTTTCTTTGAAGAGATTAGTGGTCTAGATTATTACGTTAATGGGAGCGAATATCGTTTACCTCATGTCATTAATTTGGGATTCCCAGGAAAAAATAATGGTATCTTATTAACTCAACTTGACTTGGCAGGTTTTGCCGTATCTACTGGTTCTGCTTGTACTGCTGGAACTGTGGAACCAAGTCACGTTTTGGAAAGTATTTACGGAACTGACTCCCATCGTCTTTCTGAATCTATTCGCATCAGTTTTTCAGAACTAAACACTGTCGATGAAGTTAAACAATTTGCACACAAACTCAAAGAAATCGTAGGAAAATAATATGGCATTTGAAAAAGAAATCCATTTGGCTAATTGCCTTTATAGCTATGCTATTGGCCAAAATATTAAAAAATACACTTTACGCGATAATACCTTTAGCGAAACAAAAATTGGAAACTATGAATTAACACGCTTGTTGGAAAAAGTTCCTAACTCAAATGACGGTTTCCCTCTTAAAATCACCATCAATAAAGACTTAGATGCATTTAAACTTATGATTACTGATAAATCAGGCTTGCGTGCTGTTAATATCTTTAAATCAGAAGATAATAAGATGTTGCAAGATAAATTCTATTTCCTCATGGATAGTTTAGTAGAGCGTGGTATTTTCACTAAAAAAGAGGCATAGTTTTTAATATACTAGCTCTTTAGCTGTTGATTTCAAATTATATTGAGAAAAAATAAAAAGATTAAAAGCCGAACAATTAGATATAGAAATTGCTATCTATCCTATATTTGTTCGGCTTTTATTTTTTTGTATTCAAATACTAATCTCCAACCATCTTAAATCTCGTATTATTCTACTTTTTATAAAGTTTTTGCTTCTTCATTTACAACTAAATTTTGTTGCATTTTTCACAAAGTTTATTTACAATAGAATTAACTACTATTCAAGGAGATTATAGCATGGCTATTGATAAATCTATTCCAAAGGCGACAGCAAAGCGACTGTCTCTCTATTATCGTATTTTCAAGCGCTTTTATGCTGATAATATCGAGAAGGCTAGTTCAAAGCAAATCGCAGATGCGATGGGTATTGATTCTGCTACTGTACGTCGTGACTTTTCATATTTTGGTGAGTTAGGCCGCCGTGGATTTGGTTATGATGTTAATAAACTCGTTAATTTTTTTGCTGATATTTTGGGTGATCATTCAACAACTAATGTTTTGTTGGTCGGATGTGGTAATATCGGACGTGCCTTACTCCGCTATCGGTTCCACGATCGAAATAAAATGCAGATTGCATTAGCCTTTGACGTTGACTCAAATCCATTAGTTGGTTCAAAAACAGAAGACGGTATTCCAATCTACGGCATCTCTAGTATTAAAGAACATGTTGAAGAGAATAATATTGAGACTGCAATTTTGACAGTTCCAAGCGATCAGGCACAGGAAGTTGCTGAAATACTTGTTGAAGCTGGTATTAAAGGAATTCTCAGCTTTTCACCTGTTCATTTACAAGTGCCTAAAGATGTTATTGTTCAATACGTTGATTTGACTAGTGAGCTTCAAACATTACTTTACTTCATGAATCAATCTTCAAAGAAATAAATACAACATGAGGTTGGGCAAAAGCTCCCAGCCTCTCCTCTATAGTATAGTTCGTCGTAACATCAAAACGCAGTAGCCTAGTGAGTTTCAGTTCATCATTTCATGACTTCTAAAACTCTACTAGGCCTTGCGGGGATGGGATGGCGAACTCTTTTTGTTAAGATACAAAGCCGTTAAGTGACACAAGGCAAAATTAGAAACGCAGCGACGAAGCTTGCGTCTAGGCGTCGTTTATACCTAAAGGTATCCACACCTGTAATCAGCTGAAGCTGAAACAGTTGCGTATTTTTTGCACAGTGTCGTAGGCGAGTTCAATTAGGCTTGGTAGGGTTCTGTCCCACTCCTATTTTGTATATTTAGTTATAGAACATCGGTTTCCTCACGGAAACTGTAGTAGGCATTTTTTCCAACTATGAGATGATCAAGACAAACAATGCCTATATCTTCGCAAGATCGTTTTATTTTCTCAGTAAAGATAAGGTCGTTCTCACTTGGTTTTGCTGAACCAGATGGATGATTATGAACAATAATAACTGACGTAGCCATATTCTTGCAAGCATGATATAAAATTTCTCGAGGCTCTGCTATGGATCGTCGTACAGAGCCAATAAAAATCGTTTTTTGCTCTATTATACGATTTTGAGTATCTAGATATAGGGCAACTAAATGCTCCTGCTTCTTATCACCGAGTTCAAGCATCATTTTTCGGGCTAGTTTTTCACTGCTCATAATGCGTTCTTGCTGTGCGTAATCAGCTTTACTAATTCGTTTGGACAACTCTAGCATAGCTTTTATTTCGATTGATTTCACCTCTCCTATTCCTTTTATCTGTTGCAATTCTTGCAAGGATAGGTGATTGAAGTCTGCAAGACTCGTCAAACTCTCTAAAATATCCAAAGAAACTTCCAATACTGGTTTAGATTTCGTACCAGTTCTTAATAGAATGGCTAAAAGTTCTTGATTACTAAGTTTCTCTGCTCCTAGATCCATTAATCTTTCTCGAGGTAATAGGGCCTCTTTTTTCAATTCAATTGTGTACATAAAACACCTCCACTTACTATATTCGTAAATGAAGGTGTTTTTAATACTATAAAATAAAGTTTATTGATTATTTTTTTCGATTTTCATTACTCGATGTTGGTAATGTTTATAAAGAGCGCTGTATCTACCACGATAAGATTTTTTCCATGGCTTGTCTCGTCCACAAAAATGTAAGAAAACAGTATGTTCAATTACCCAATCCAAATCCCATTTACCCGAGCTTCTTGTAAAATAAAGGGCGTTATATCGAGCATCATAGTTATAGATTTGATCTGGGATTTGTTTTGTGCGATGTCCATACAAGGCATTTAATACATCTTGATCTGGCAGAAGCAAACGCAAACTATTCTGTGCAATATAGTCTAGAATATCTTTTCGACTGACTTCTTTTCTTATAGCTTCCAAATTCATTAGGAGCACACCTGAATTAAAATAGCTCTCAGCTTCAAAATTTCTTAAACGCAGCTTATTTACCAACTCAGGAATATTGGAATCAGATGTATGACTTGCTGCTGCATAAAGCTTATCTGTCAAATCCAGATTATAGAGCTCTGAGATATCATTTATGCAGAGAATATCAGCATCTACATAAAGTATACGGTCAAGATTCTGAGGTAAATAGTCATGGGCTAAAAGTCGATAGTAAATCGTCTCAGGATAACGATCGGTTGTGGGCGCATCTTCAAATGCTTCTTCTCCAATTACAACTGGACAATAAGTGATACCTAGTTGCTGACAAAAAGAAGTGATATTGTAATGAGATTCAAGTTTACCCTTCTGTAGGACATAAACGTTGAAGGACTTCTGTCTTGAATTTTGAACAATAGAATAGAGCGTCACTTTGAACTGATTGACATAACCATCATCGATTGAAAACAATAAATTAAATGGTTTCATCTCTTAGTCTTCCTCCACTTCGACTCTTAAATTGGCTTCTGAAATGCTTTTTGAGTTTTTTTGAGAAAGCTGACGCTTATGAACGTTATCTTTAATAACTTGATAGATAGTTGCTGTTAATGGGACGGCAATCAGCATTCCTCCGACACCCCATAATGTTGCTCCAAGTGTAATTGCTAAGAGCACCCACATTCCAGGAAGTCCGATTGAACCACCAACAACACGAGGATAAATGAGATTCCCCTCAAATTGCTGAAGAATAACCAAAAAGATGACAAAGGCTACAGCTTGATTTACAGATTGAGTAGCTATTAAAATAAACCCAATTGTTACACCAATATAGGCACCAACAACTGGAATTAAGGCAGTAAAGGCAACTAGTACACCTATTGTAGCAGCAAAAGGCATCTTAAAGAGTGTCATTCCAATAGCTGTCAGAGATCCTAAAATTATCGCTTCAAGTGTCTGACTGACAAAGAAACCATGAAAGCGTTGATGTAATATATCTACAAAATAGTGGACATTTTTGGCAAATCGCCCTAAATAAGTATCCGTTAACAATGTAAATTGTCTTCCCAATTGTTCTTTATTTGCCAGAACATAAAATGAGAAGATAAGACTCACAAAGACATTTAAGACGGTAGAGGCTATTGTTGTTACAGAGATTAAGACATTTGTCAGAACTGCTAAAACTTGTTGTAAAATTTGTTGACCGTAACTGGTAAGAGTAGCCGACAAATCAGCATCTTTTCCCACATACTGTAACAGTTGACTAATAAGCTTGTTTTCTCCCAGCTCACTAATGAATGTTGAAACTGCTGTAGGATCAATTTTACTTAGTGCAGAAAGACTCGATATTAAATCAGGCAAAACAATTGAAAATAGCCATACAATGGACAAAATGAAAGTCAAATAGGCTAAAATCATAGAGATGGCTCTTTTAAACTTTAATAGCCAGGCGACTTTTACAATACGTGTGTAGAGATTCTCATAAACACTCATAACAATATTAACAACATAGGCAATTGCCGCCCCAATCAGAAAGGGAAATGCCGCATTATATATTTTTTGGAGGATGCCTGCCCCAGTGTCCCAGTAAGACATAATGGCAAAGCAAACCACAAAGGCTAAGACGACGTAATATACCTGCTGTTTTTCAAATTTCATAAAAACTCCTTTAGGCACTATTATACACTATAGAAAACATTTTTTCAGAATTAGTCATCTAAAAGTTTGTGTCAAGTTATTCTCGGAAAGTTTTTCAAAAGTCCTAAATCCATTTCCTCATTTGTCCAATTGGGCTACTTGTCGCTCCGTTTAGTGGGATAGTCGCACTTGGGATGACATGCTGGTCATG
>Ga0334887_1001144_pt1 | contig 36346 bp, 19 predicted proteins | sample GraSluR1_MG_10_FD_207217 | JGI IMG/M metagenome (GOLD analysis project Ga0334887, IMG submission 207217) | Sludge microbial communities from methane-producing bioreactor in Wageningen University, Netherlands - Granular Sludge_18_07-R1 | ecosystem: Engineered > Bioreactor > Anaerobic >...
ATCGCGGCACCCTCCCGGCGCCGGACTGCGGCGACGTGCTGGAGTATTACTTCAGCGCCGCGGGCGATGCCACCGGCGTGGTCTATGCGCCGCTCGCGGGGGCCGCGGCCCCGTTCGTGTCCTTCGTGGGCACTTACCACAGCATCTTCGCGGACGACTTCGAGACCGACCAGGGCTGGACGGTCTGGAACGATCCGTCGCTGACCGGCGGTGACTGGGAGCGCGGCGTGCCGGTCAACTGCAACCGCGGCGATCCGCCGGCGGACTACGACGGCTCGGGCCAGTGCTTCCTGACCGAGAACAACCCGCTCAACTGCAACTCGGACATTGACTGGGGTCCCACGCGGTTGTCTTCGCCGGTGTTCGACCTGAGCGGCACCATGGATCCGGTGCTCAGCTACGCGCGTTGGTTCACCTGTGACGATGCGGGCACGTCCGAGGAGGACTTCCTGGTTGTCGAGGTTTCGAATGACGGCGGCGCCACCTGGACGCTGCTCGAGCAGGTTGAGCACACGGACGGCTGGGTGGTGCGGTCGTTCAACCTGTTGGACTACGTGACGCCGACGGCCGAGATGGTGATTCGCATCACCGCCGACGATACGCCGAACAACTCGATTAGCGAGGCGGCGCTTGACGCGGTGCGGGTCTTTGACGTGACCTGTCCGTAGGCGGGCAATGAGCCGGCGTTAGGCAGTCCTATAACGCGCCGGCCGGGTCACGGGTGCGTCCCGGCCGGCGGTCTGCCAAGCGCGTGGCCGTCAGTCGGGCACCTGCTCGGCGCGGGTGCGCGCGGCTGCGTGCTATGCCGAATCGCTCGGCGGTAGTTCGGTCGTTGGGGCCTTGCGGAATTGGAGGGTGGTCGATCCGGTAACTGCGGATCTTGTGCGTAAGTATGAGGTTACGAAGCGGTTGATGGCATTTGCGTCTTCGGAGTAGAGCGTGACGGCGACGTCCCAGCGTCCGCCGCCAAGCAGGATCGAGCAGCCGCCGGAGGAGATTCGCTTGCTGAACTGGTTCTTACTGGTGAAGACGCGGTCGATAGTTCGGCAGAGCTCGATTTGGTAGTCGAGGGCGTCCTCGGCGGGTATTAGTTGGTCCTTGTCGAGTGTTTGTGCGCGGACGTATTCGGGGGCGGTGGTCGAGAGTAGGACGATGAACTGGTGGCCGCGCATTTTGTCGTCGTTGAGTTCGAAACGTTCGCGCAGGAGGTTTTCGTTCTTGGCCTTCTGGATTCTTTTGACGAGAGTGGAGTAGGGGACGGGTGCGTTTGGGTCGTCTGACAGCAGGTCCTGGAGCTGTTTTCTGGTGATAGAGGGGTTTTGGCGGATGGCGGAGAAGATTCTGTTGTCGAGGTCGGTTGTTTTGCCCATCAGGACCACCTCCGGGGAATTGCAGCCACTAGCGGCTCAGCCCGAGCGCGACAAATCGGGCTGGTTGGAGCCATTTTGCGAGGGCACATTGTACCAAGGCGGGGGACGAGTGCAACATGTGACCGTGCAGGAGAATTCATATAGCTCATGTTTGCCGGTCCCGGCTGGAGCGCGTGATGGTCGTTTGGGTCGTGTAGGCGTGGTGGTGGTGGGATTCCTGGCGTGGCTGTGTGAGTGGGCAAGCGTTGGGGTTGGCGGTTGGGTTTCGGCTTCTGTGCTATTATAGGACTTTATGTTCTTGGTGGTTGATTAGCCCGATAAAGCGGATAGAGATAAAGTCTTTTATGTCCGTCTGTTATGTGTTACTATGCGCTGTTATGTTTTGGTGTTGCAGGGAGATATTCGTCCAGTTACAATGCTAACTGGATCAAGAGGCTGCATGTGGTATAAGTATCGGACGGGGCTAGTTTGTGTGCGAGCCGACCCGCGCGCTGGTTTCGATGGGCAGACGGATGGCGGTCCAATCAGGCTTGTGTGCGGGGGGCAGGTGCGATTTACAGTTCCAAGTTACCTTTAACACGAGGAGGGCATCCCTTGAGAACCCATGGATGTACGGTTATTGCCGCTATGCTGCTCTTATGTGGAGCAGTCAGTAGCGCAGCGCTGGCAGACGGCGGGGGGGTCAGGGCCGACATGCTCAGCGCGGAGTTTGTTGGCCTGGAGAGTGCATTTGAGTCGCGTGCCACGTGCACGATCGACAACATGCAGGGCAGTATCGCGGCGGGGTACCTGGGCTGGCCCACGCCGGGCGGGATGGCGGTTTACTTTGACCCGGAAGGCACGGGCGGCCCGGGCGATCCGGGGTGTGGATCGCTGCCGTACTCGTACATGATTGAGAGCGTGTTTTTTGAGCTCGCGGATGCGTCGATGTTCACGGGCGGCTCTCCGGGGCATGGCACGCTGACGTTCAGCGTGCGGATCCTGTGTCCGAATGAGGACGGCGAACCGTGCTCCTTGCCTGGCAGCACGATTTTCACGTCGGACACGCTGACGATGACGGTGCCTCCGGAGGGCTCGCTGCGTCCGTTTACGGTGCCGGTGAACACGTGCGTGGACGGCCCGTTCTTCGTGTTCGTGCGGTATCACAGTTGGACCGGTTCAGGGACCCTGGTGCCGAGCATTTTGTGGGATGGCGTGGCGCGGCCCGCCTGCCGCCAGTACCTTACTACTGATGGCGGTGTCAGTTGGGTGGACCACGAGGATTACTTCACTGAAGGCACGACCGGCTGGGCGTACATCTCCGTGACCGGCAACACGCAGGACCCGTGTGGTCCGAGCGGTAACTGCGGCGGGCCGCCGCCGATCGGCGCCTGCTGCCTGCCGGACGGCAGTTGCGTGGACGATTTGACGCCGGCGGAGTGCGATGCGTTGGACGGCGAGTTTCAGGGTGGCGACACCGAGTGTGCCACCGTCGATTGCCCGCAGCCGCCTGAAGGCGCGTGCTGTTCGCCGGAGGGCGTGTGCACGATTGAGAATGAGTACACTTGCGTGGGCGAGTGGCTGGGCGCCGGGACCGAATGCGGCGGCGACTGTGACAATGACGGCATTAACGACACCTGTGCAATCGCCTTCGGTTTGTCCGAGGACTGCAACGGGAACGGCATCCCCGATGAGTGCGACATCGCGTCCGGCTACAGCCAGGATCTGAACGGCAACGGGATTCCGGACGAGTGCGAGTACTGGGGCATTGGCGATCTGAACTGCGACGGCCTGGTCAACGCGTTTGACATTGACCCGTTCGTGTTGGCGTTGACCGATCCGGTGGCCTACGCCGAGGCTTACCCCTGGTGCGACTACATGCTGGCGGACATCAACCGTGACGGCCTGGTCAATGCGTTCGACATTGACCCGTTCGTGCAGTTGCTGACGGGCGGCCCGCCGGTGATCACGCCGACGCAACTGGCCGGCAATGCGCTTTCGCAGTACCCGTACTTCGAGTACGTGAAGGCGTTCCATCCCGGTCAGGGCGTGGAGGTCGCGATCGATCCGACGCGCTTCCCCGGCATCGCCAACAAGACTGCTGACATCTTCGTCGTCGAGGCGAAGACGGCGGCCGAGTGGGAAGCCGATCCGGATTTGGACGGTTGCTCGATCACGGTCACTTTCGGGGCGACCACAATTCAGGAGAACACGTTCTCGATTACGCCGCCCTGCGCGTTGGATACGACCGTCTATGACCCGTGCACCGGTGCCAACACCGGCCTGGGCAAGGGCTACGACGTGGTCATCGACATGAACCGGAACGGCGTGCTGGACGGCGGCGATTATATCGACGGCTTGGGCCGCGAGGCCGGCCTGTACGCGGTGCAAGACACGTCCCTGCCGGGACCGCTGGCGGTCACGATGATTGGCAGCTACAGCGTTGGGGCCATCTACGGCATCCCCGGTAGCATGACCAACGAGCGCCTGTATTTCCCGACGAACATCGCGAGCATGTGTCCGCTGCCGATAGTGATCATTGGCCACGGCAACGGCCACGATTATCGCTGGTACGACCACATCGGGAACCACATGGCGTCGTACGGCTACATCGTGATGTCCCACAACAACTACACTGGTCCCGGCATTGACTCGGCTTCGCTGACGACGCTGGGGCACACTGATGCGTTCATCAGCCTGGGTCAGTCCGGCAGCATCCCCGGCGCTGCGGCGCTGGCGGGCAAGCTGGACACCAGCCGCATCATCTGGATTGGGCACAGCCGTGGTGCCGAAGGTGTGGCGATGGCTTACCACCGCCTGGCCTATGGGACCGGGACGTGCTCCTACAGCCCGGATCCCAACAACAACTGGGATGAGAACAGCATCGTCATGGTCAGCAGCATGTGCCCGACCGACTTCTACGGCGCCGCGTACACGTCGTATGCCAGTTGCCCGAGCAATCCGGGCGCCGCGAATTACGTCCTGTGGACCGGGTCGGCCGACTCGGACGTGAGTGGTGACCCGAGCAACGACGTGACGCAGACGTTCCACCTGCACGACCGGGCCACCGCGTTCCGGAACTCGATTGTGCTGCAGGGCGTTGGCCACGCCTGGTTCCACGCCGGCGGGGGCAGCTCCTGGGCGACCGGCCCGTGCCTGATCGGTCAGGAGCTTACGCACAAGATCGAGCTGGGCTTGTACCTGCCGCTGATGAAGTTCTATGCCGAGGGTAACGTCCCGGCGACTGACTACTTCTGGCGGCAGTACGAGGTCTTCCGGCCGCCGAGTGTCGGCACCGGCGGATTCTGCTCGGCGAGCGGCGGCGACTCGGTCGTGGTCAACATGACCTACCGCAACGGTGCTGAAGCCGGCAACTTCGTCATCGACGATTACCAGAGTGAGTTGTCGGCGGACGTCAGCAGCTCGGGCATGCCGGTGACTTACACCGTCCAGAACCTGCATGAGGGTCGCCTGGACGACAACAACACCAGCTTCACCTGGATGACGAGCGACCCGATGAACGGCTTCACCTATGCGGCGACCGCCATCCCGGACAACACGCGCGGCGTGGTGTTCGACTGGAACGGCGCCGACCGCTACTACGAGTGGAGCATGGCCCCCGGCGCGCCGGACTTCAACGACTACGCGTATCTGTCGTTCCGGGCCGGCCAGGCCACACGGCACCCGTATACGATCGCCGTGCTGGGCGACCTGACCTTCTCGGTCACGCTGCGCGACACGGCCGGCAATACCAGCTCCATCAACATCGGCGCCTACGGCGGCGGTGTGGAAGAACCGTACCAGCGCACCGGCGCCGGCACGGGCACCGGCTGGGGCGTCGAGTTCGAGACGATCCGTGTTCGTCTGACCGACTTCCTGACCAATGGGGCCGTGCTCGATCTGTCCAGTATCGAGGCCGTTCGCCTCAACTTCGGCCCGAGCTGGGGCTCGAACGAGGGACGCCTCGGCGTTGAAGGTGCCTATCTGACCAACGACCACCCGGCGTTCTTCACGCCGCTGGCAATGACGGTCATCACGCAGGTGCCGGAGTTCCTGCCGCCTGGCCAGCCGATCGTTATCGACGCGGAGATCTACCTCGGCGACGACTCGATTGTGGAGGGTTCGGCGCTGGCATATTACCGCTTTGACGGCGGCGCGTATCAGACCGTGCCGATGCAGAACGTTTCCGGTGACCTGTGGCGCGCCACGCTGCCGGCCCCGGCCTGCGGCGACGTGCCGGAGTTCTACGTGGGCGTGGAAGGTGAAGTGGCCGGGCAACTGTACGTTCCGTACGACGCACCGGCGACGGTCTTCTCGGCCTTGGTCGGCACCTACGTGTTGGTCTTCGAGGACGACTTCGAGACCGACAAGGGCTGGACCGTCTGGAACGATCCCAGCCTGACCGACGGCGAATGGGAGCGGGTTGTTCCGCGCGTGCCCTATTGCTTCGGCGAGCCGGACGGTGACTACGACGGCTCCGGTCGCGCCTACGTGACCGACAATGCCTGGTGTGCCGACCTTGATTGGGGTCCGACGCGGCTGATCTCGCCGGTCATGGACCTTAGCGGTGCGCAGGATCCGGTCATGGAGTTCGCGGCCTGGTGGGCCAACGACAACCAGGACGGCGATCCGTACGACATCGAGCTGTCCAACGACGGCGGGGCCACGTGGGTCCTGGTCGAGAGGATTGCCAACGTGCCGCCGGGCTGGATGCCGAAGTCGTACTACATTGGTGATTACATCGCTTTGACTTCCCAGGTGCAGTTGCGCATCAGCGTCGAGGACGTGCCGAACAACTCCCGCACCGAGGGTGGGTTTGACGCGCTGCACGTCTTTGACGTGACGTGTCCGTAGTCCCGGAACACCTGGTTGAGCGAGAGTTATCGGAAGACGCTGAGAACCTCTTGATGTTGAAAGGACCCTTACCTATGAAAGCGATAAGCGTTTGCTTGTGCATGTTGGCGGCAATGACGGCGGTCGCGGACGTTCCGCCGCCGATCCCGGCGACTCCCGCCGCGGTCGACGACATCGTCTACGTTCGTCCGTTCACCGTTGACGAGAGCTTCAAGTTCTTCTGGTGTGCGGAGCGGCCCACGGTTCAGTCCGGCACCTTGCTGGTGCTGAAGGTCAATAAGGACCTCGTAATCCCGCGCCAGGTCGCGGAGCCGGTCCTGTACGTGGGCAACCGTTCTGCGGAGCGGATCAACCGCGGCGATGAGTCCGGCTACGTCATTGCGATCGTGCCGGGTGATGTGAATCTGGCCGAGGCGCCGATTTGGTTCGGCACGCCGGATTTGCCCGAGCGCGTTGACGCGGCGACTGTTAAGGCAGAGCGGGCCAAGGCCGATAAGGCTGGTATCCGGCCCTTCTCGGCCGAGAAGATCAAGGCCGCTCAGGCTAACGGTGGCGCGCGGCTGAACGCGCCGGACATGTCAGCCATGCTGCGCGACGAGATTTCGTTGCTCATCGAGCGTTACTCGCCGCAGGAGCAGGCGTTGGCCGACTCGTTCCGCGTTCCCGTAGTGAGGTTGAAGACGGCGCCGTCGGCTGAGCGATAGGTGCTGCGGCGGCGTTCTGTAACTAAGGGTATTCGCGGCCGGGGCGCGTAAATCGCGTCCCGGCCGCATCTTGCGAAACTTCTGACCCAAAGGGCTCGGGAAGATGCGCGATAATAACGTCCGATATATTCCCGCCGCCCGCGACTTTGACTTGCTCTATCGATTCATGGAAGTGTGTTTGCCTCGTCATGCAAGGGTTCGTCGGGTCTCTTATTCGCCCGGGGTAGGTTGCAGAAAGAGTGGGACCTGCCCTGGGTGGTATTGACTTGCCGAATCGGATCTGGGTACAATGCGGCTTGGCCTTGGTACCTAGAGAGTGGGATTGGGTACGGGCACTTGCACGATCTGGAGCGAATCATTTTAGTCTTGGTCAAAGAGCAGTTGTTGTCCCTCGCGGCGTGACTAACCCAAAGCGAGCGGCAACTTTGACACACTGTCGATGCACGGTGTCTTGGACGGGAAAGATGATGGCATCGGGGCAACCGCTTGTTAACTCTCTCACACACAGACTGGCGGTCTGTTTCCGCTTTCCGTGCACCAGCATCGACGCCTTTCTTCGTCGGCCGTTCAGGCGGGTGCACCGCACCTGTGTGGGCGGCTCGGTGGCACGCGGCATGCGGCAGCCTGTATTCACGTCGGCTGACCGCATGCGGGACTGACTTTGGTTGTTTTTACATGGAGGCGACAGAATGATTTACAGAAGATGGGCCTGTGTAGCAGGAGCCGTGCTCCTGTGTTCCAGTGTCCTGCTGGCAGGCGTAACGGCGCTGAACCCGTCGGCCGACAAGGCCGTCGATGCTCCGAAGGCCACGAGCCTTCTGGGCGCACAGCCGATGAACCTGGCGGACACCGGCACGCAGGCGGCCGGGCCGAATGCGGCCCCGGCGGCTGTCGAGTCGGAGGCCCTTGCGGGGCCTAACGCTGCGATGCCGGCCGCGACCAAGGCCGAAGTCGCGGAATTCAAGGCAGAAGGTCCCAATGCCGGCCCGGCTGCGGCGCCGGTCAAGCCCGAGAAAGAAGTTAGCGGGCCGATGACCTTCCAGCCGGTCAAGCAGAGCCGGATGGGCCGGGACTATTGCGAGATCTGCTACACGAACCTGACAGACGACTGGATCACGCACGTGATCTTCGCCGGGATCGACAACGAGACGGGTCAGGAAGGATACTGTAGCTACGGCGACTACACGGATCTCGTCGCCAACGTGGCCCCGGGTGTGACTTACCCGCTGACGGTAAGCTTCTACTCGCAAGGCACCTGGACCGAATGTGTCACCGTCTGGATCGACTGGGACCAGGACCAGGTCTTCGAGGTCGAGGAGAAGTACGACCTCGGTTGTGGCATTGACGCGACGCTGACGCTGGACATCACGGTTCCGCCGACTGCGATCCCGGGCATGACGCGCATGCGCGTCGTCGAGCGGTACAGCATCGCTGAGACGGATCCCTGTGTCAGCACCACCTACGGCGAGGCCGAGGATTACAGCGTGTTCGTGGCCGGCGATGATGTTAGCGGCGCCTGCTGCGACATCTACACCGGTGCATGTGAGAATGACGTCGACGTCATGGATTGCCTCCCGCCGCTGCAGTTCCACTTCCAGGGAGACTGCGACGAGCTGAGCCCGCCGTGTGGCAACCCCGGTTGCTGCTGCGACGATGGCGCGGCCGAGGCGTTCGAGGAGTTCCAGGTTAACTGCACCGGCCGCTTCGTGCTCGGTGCGACGGGTGAGAACTGCACGATCGACGCCTTCACTCCCCCGTGTGGCGAGTGGATACCGGTTGGCGTGCTGTATTGCCCGAGCCAGCCTGACAACCCGACGTTCCGCAACGCGGTGGCCGCGCTGACCGGCGCGCCTTGCGATTACTTCGACGCGCGCGTGGGCACGCCTTCGCTGGATATGCTGGTGGAGTACGCCTGCGTTACGACGTGGGTGAACTACGCCTATTCCGACAAGGATGCCATGGGCAACGTCCTGGCCGACTATGTCGACATGGGCGGCAAGGTTGTCCTGGGTCAGTGGTGCCTGCCGACGGCCGGCAACTACCTGGGCGGCCGCATCATGGACATGTCCGAAGAGTACTGCCCGGTCACCGGGACCAGCCAAAGCAGTGCGTCGTACAACGGTGACGGCATTGGCTGCGAGTTCGTGGGCGTCACGGCGCTGCAGTCGCAGTACGTCGATTTGGCCACGCTGCGTACCGGCCCGTTCTGGGGCAGCGGTACTTTCAGCCACGGCGGAGTGACTGGCGCCTGGCGGCTGGACAAGGGCGTGACGTACGCCGCCGGCTTCGCGGGCGGCGAGTCGTTCAGCTCCGGCGATTGGGTGCAGTTCCTGGTCAACCTGTGCCAGTGCACGGGCGAGCCGATGTTCGGCGCCTGCTGTGACCCGTACACGGGTGACTGCGCCGACGACATCGAGTTGATGGACTGTCTCCCGCCGCTCCAGTTCTTCTGGAATGAGGAATGCGGCGAGCTCAATCCGCCGTGCGGCAACCCCGGTTGCTGCTGCGTGGACTTCTCCAGCGAGATTCCGTTTGAGACGCTGGCGATTTACTGCAACGGTCGGCACCTCTCCGGCGTGGTCGGCGAGGATTGCGTGACCGACGCCTTCGTTCCGCCCTGCGGCGAATACCTGGTTTGCGAGCACACCGTCCGGATGTGGGACGACTATGGCGACAGCTGGAACGGTGGCTACATTGATATCTATGTTGACGGGTCGCTCGAGGCCGCCGGCGTGACGCTGGCGAGCGGTGCCGGGCCTGAGGACTTCGTGTTCGAGGCCGCGACCGGTGCCGAGATCACCACGGTCTGGACGGCTGGTGGCTGGCCGTACGAGTGCTCATACTGCATCTATGCCGTGACCGGCGCTGAACTGGGCTGCGACGGCCTGGGCGGTGTCGATCCGGTCGGCATCACGGTCTACGGCTACTGTGGTGAGCCTGGTGCTTGCTGCAACCCGTACACGGGCGAGTGTGTTGACGACGTGGTCTGGCAGGAGTGCCCGGCCCCGCTGCAGCACTTCGGTGCCGAACAGTGCGCCGAGCTGAACCCGTCGTGCGGCGATCCGGGTGCCTGCTGCGACGATGCGACCGAGACCTGTGAGGATCCCGTGTTCCGGCTGCTGTGCGCGGCTCCGGCCCGCTTTGCGTCCGGGGCGGCCTGCGATCCGGATCCGTTTACGCCGGATTGCGGCGACTGGGTCCCCACCGGCCTGTTGTACTGCCCGTCCGAGGGTGACAACGCCGGCTTCCGTGCCGCCGTGGCCGCCATCATTGGTGGCGACGTCGACTACTACGACGCGCGCACGGGCGTGCCGTCGATGGATCTTCTGATTCAGTACGAGGCCGCGCTGACCTGGGCCAACTACGCTTACGCTGACAACGTCGGCATGGGCAACCGCCTGGCCGAGTTCGCGGATGCGGGCGGCAAGGTCATTCTGGGTCAGTGGACCAAGCAGAGCGACCAGGGCAACTTCCTGGCCGGTCGGATCATGGAGGACTGCTGCCCGGTCCTGACGACCAGCACCAGCTTCGGCTCCGGCTCGTACGCCGGTGACGGCGTCCTGTGGCATAGCGGCGTGTCGTCCTACGACACCAGCTATCTGGACGTCATTCAGACGACGGCTGAGGGCGCCTTGATTGACGGCCACTTCAGCGGCGGTTCGCCGTCGGTTGTTGTGCTGTGCGCTGCTTGCGGCACGTGGTGGTGCGACCTGAACGGCGACATGGTCGTTGATTCGGCCGACCTGAACATGCTGTACATGGCGTTTGGCTCGCAGGTTGGTGATCCGGCCTGGCTGCCGGCGGCCGACTATGACGGCGACGGCGCCATCACGCTGGTTGACTGGCAGGCCTGGCGGCAGTGCTACATCGACTACCTCGACTGGGCGGAAGATCCCTCCCAGCCGATTCCGGTCGGTGGTCCTGGCATGGTGTTCTACAGCGCCGGTAACACCGGTGGCTACCTGGGTGGCGGCGACTGGGCCAAGCTGACTGCCAACATGGTCCAGATTCCGTGCGAAGGCATGGGCGCCTGCTGCGACGTCACGACTGGCGAGTGCGTTGATGACGTTGACGTGATGGACTGCCTGGCCTTCCCGCTGCAGTTCCACTACCAGGGTCAGTGTGCCGAGCTCGATCCGCCGTGCGGCAACCCCGGTTGCTGCTGCGAGCAGCCCGAGCTTGGTGAGATCCAGGATCCGGTGTGGTCGCTGCAGGCTAACTGCGACGGCCGCTTCCTGCCGGGCGTCCTTGGTGAGGATTGCGTCGCCGAGGCGTTCACTCCGGACTGCGGTCTCTGGGAGCCGGTTGGCATCCTGTATGCTCCGTCCAACCCGGACAATGCGGCGTTCCGCGCCGAGATTGAGGCCCTGACCGGCTCGGCGTGCGACTACTACGACGCCCGCACCGGCACGCCTTCGCTTGCCATGTTGCAGGAGTACGAGTGCGTCATGACGTGGGTGAACTACGCCTACGCCGACAACGAGGCCATGGGCGATGTCCTGGCCGACTACGTCGACGCCGGCGGCCATGTCCTCCTGGGTCAGTGGTGCCTGCCGACGGCCGGCAACTTCCTGTCCGGCCGCATCATGACGGACGACTACTGCCCGACCACGGCGACCACTCAGACGAGTGCGTCGTACATGGGTGACGGCTTCGGCTGTGAGTTCTACGGCGTCACCACGCTTGATGCGAGCTACTGCGACCAGATGACGCTGCGGCCCGGCCCGACCTTCGGCGCCGGGACGTGGAGCACCGGCACGCTGGTTGCCGGCTGGCGTATGGACAAGTACGTGAAGTACGCGGCCGGTCACACCGGTGGCAGCTACAGCACCGGCGACTGGGCGCAGTTCACGGTTAACCTGTGCTCGTGCCCGCTCGAGGACGTGTATGGTGCCTGCTGTGACCCGTACACCGGCATCTGCACCGACGAAGTCGAGGTGCTGGAGTGCATGCCGCCGCTGCAGTTCACCTGGGAAACGGCCTGTGCGGCCTTGGTGCCGCCGTGCGGTGACCCCGGTGCCTGCTGCGACATCTACACCGGTGACTGTTGGGATCCGGTGCTTCGGTTGAACTGCGAGTACGGCCGCTTCGAGTCGGGCGGTCAGTGCGAAGAGCTCAGCCCGCCGTGCGGTACGCCGGGTTGCTGCTGTGAAGCCCCCGAGTCGGGCGAGATCACCGATCCGTACTGGTCGCTCCAGGCGAACTGCAACGGTCGCTTCCTGCCGGGCGTGCTCGGCGAGGATTGCGTCGCCGAAGCGTTCGTACCTGAGTGCGGCCTGTGGGAGTGCGAGGGTCTGCTGTACGCGCCGTCGGAGGCCGACAGCGCGACGTTCCGCAACGCCTTGGCGGCGCTGCTGGGCCAGCCGGTCGACTACTTCGACGCCCGCGTGGCCACGCCGACGCTGGAGCAGATCGAGGATTACTGCGCCGTCCTGACGTGGGCCAACTACGCCTACGCCGACAATGTCGCCATGGGCGATGTCCTGGCGGACTTCGTGGACGCCAACGGCAAGGTGATTCTGGGTCAGTGGTGCCTGCCGACCGCGGGCAACTACCTGTCCGGCCGCATCATGACCGCGGCCTACTGCCCGGGTACCGCGTCTAGCTGGGCCAGCGGTAATTACCAGCTTGACGGTCAGGATTGCGTGCATCTGCTCGGGCCGGTCGGCGCTTACGGCGGTTCGTACAACGACGTCGTGACGCCCATCGCCGGCGCCATGTGGGACGGCACTGTGTCCCATGGTGGCAAGGCAGTGGTCTGGCGTCCTGATCGCCGCGTGTACTACAACTCCGGCAACACCGGTTTGCACTACACCAGCGGCGACTGGGTGCTGTTGACGTACAACATGATCATCTGCGGTGACCAGGAACTCCTGGGCGCCTGCTGTGACCCGTACACGGGCGCGTGCGAAGACGGAGTCGATTCCGCGGACTGCCAGGCGCCGCTGCAGTTCTTCTACCAGGAGCAGTGTGGCGAGCTCAGCCCGCCGTGCGGTAACCCTGGTTGCTGCTGCGACCGGCCGGAGTCTGGTGAGATCACTGATCCGCACTTCTCGTACGCGATCGAGTGCGAAGGTCGCTTCCTGCCGGGCGTGCTTGGCGATGATTGCGTCGCCGAGGCGTTCACGCCGGAGTGCGGCCTGTACCAGGCCTGCGAGCATTCCATCACCATGTGGGATGACTACGGCGACGGCTGGAACGACGGCTACATCGACGTGTACGTCGGCGGTGAGATGGTCCTGTCCGGCGTGACGATCGCCAGCGGCTCCGGCCCGGCCTACGCGTACTTCGAAGCCGGCCATGGCGAAGAGATCACGACGGTCTTCACCGCTGGCGGCTGGCCGTACGAGTGCTCGTACTGCATCTACGGCTACGATGGCAGCGAGCTGGGCTGTGACGGCCTGGGCGGGGTTGATCCCGTCGGCATCACGGTCTACGGCTCGTGCCAGGAGGCCGAGTGCGGTGACGGCATCTGCCAGTCCAGTGAGAACTGCGTGAGCTGCCCGGAGGACTGCGGCGAGTGCGAGTGCATCTCGCAGTTGCCGAATCAGTCCAACGGCATCTTCTCGGATGTGGATTGCGACTTCTGCTCTACCCCGGTCCAGATCCTGGCCGATCAGTTCATTATCTGGGAAGAGACGACGGTCGTTGGCGTGAATTGCTGGGGCGGCTACTACCCCACCGACGTCCCGACGGACGAGGACGCGTTCACGCTCATCTTCCGCAATGACTCCGGTGGCATGCCGGGCGCCGAGATCGCGAAGTTCGGTCCGCTGGCGGGAACCCGCTCGCAGACGGGCGTCGTGCTATTCGGCGTGCATGAGTACCTGCACGAGCTGCCAGTCGAGCTGGCGCTTGGTGCCGGCACCTACTGGATCGAGCTGTTCAACGACACTTCCGGAAGCGCGGAATCGTGGTTCTGGGAGGCCGGCGATCTCGATCCCGCCAACGGCATCATGGGTCAGGCGTTTACGTTTGACGCGTATCCGCTGGAGTCCTGGAGCTTCGACGGCGCCACGGACATGGCGTTCGAGCTGATTTGCGAGTAAGCGGAATTATCGGGTCGCACCGGCAGCCTACCGGCTGCCGGTGCCCGGCCCGGTGCTGATATTCCGTTCAGCATCGCTTATGCGAACTGAGTTTGAACTAGAATTCGAAGTGGAGTTGTTCTCCCAGGAGGAAGAGGAATCATGAGATTGAGAGCTGTGTGTTGTGCTGCCGTGCTTGGATTGTTAATCAGTCCGGCGCTGGCGGATATCACTGTAACGATGGCGCCAGCCTGGCAAGAGGTTGATATCAGCGCGGGATCGGCAATGGTTGAGATCTATGCCGACATCCCGGCCGAAGAGGCGATCGTTGGTTTCGGCTTCGACGCCCTGCTGGATGGCATGAGCGTTGGGGCGCCGGTGTTCACGGTGGCCGCGCCGTTCCTGCCGTTCGTCGGCTTCGACGGCGACGGCATCGGCGGGTTGGCCATGCCGCCGCTGGCCGTTTGGGGCTCGGATGTCCTGCTGGGAACCATGACGTTCCCGCTGCTGGGCCTGGGCACGACGGTGGTCAGCTTCGGCGATGACTATCCGGATGATCTGACGGAAGGCTTTGCGCTTACGGGCATTGGCGAGTTCGCGACCGTCCAGTACTTTGGCGGCGAGATCGTCGTTATTCCCGAGCCGGCCACGCTGGTTCTGCTGGTACTTGCCGGCCTGGCTTTTCGCCGGCGCTAGGCATCGTTGCACCCCGGCCGTGAGCGCTAAGGGCGTTTGCGGCGCTGGGCGCTAGGAGATCGACAGGCCGCGCTTCGGCTCACGCAGTCGAGGCGCGGCCTTCTCTTGCGCTGTAAGGCGGCGGTGCATGCAGGGGGGCGATAATGGTTGGTTACGGGGAACTTCCGATCGGCGGGGGCGTTGCGCGGCCTCACTGATTGACGCGCGCCGGGACGGCGGCATATCGGTCCAAGGTTGAACTCGGGCGTCGGGTGCGGTAAACTTGCATCGTTAGTGGAGCGGCTTGTAAGCAGTCCGCCGCGCGACTGTAGCGTGGCTCTCGCCGGCCCCGGCGGGCGTCGTAACCGGAGGCGTTCTCGGCGTTCAACATCGGCCACCGGGGGGCCGACGATACTGCTGCGGCGGACTGTCAGGAGCCGTCGATGTCGTCTTGCAGGCTGAAGCCGAGGGCTTCGGCGCGGGGAGAGAAGGTGCGCAGGAACTCGGCTGGCGGTCTGGCGTGCAGGTCGGGCGAGCCCGCCGGGTGGGAATGAATGAAAGGGCAGTGGCATGTTCAGGGCGCTCGGTGTGATTGCAGCGGCGTTTTGCCTGGCAGCGGGGTCTCAGGCGGGCTGGATTCTGGCCAATCAGCAGTTGATCGACGGCAGCGGGAGTGCGTCGGGCGTCTGGTCGGGGTCCATCGGGTACGTGGTCGGCCTGAGCGGGGCGATCTGGTATTACGATGGTGAGGGCACGCAGCACGTTTTCGGACCTGCGACGGCGAGTTACGATCCCTCGCACGCGGAGGGGGTTGTGGCCTGGCGCAACTACAACTCGACGAGCGGGCGCAACGACATCTACATGTGGGACGGGGAGGAGGTGTGGAATATCAGCAGCTCGCCGGCGCTGGACGCGAATGTCTCCGTCGGCAGCAACGGCGACCTGCTGTGGAGCCGCGCGCACACGTCCCTGTGGTACTACGATGCTTCTGAGGACCAGGCATTCTCGCTGGGGGTGTCGGGTTGCCGGCCGACGCTGTATGTCCGTGAGGACGGGGTGGCTACTTACGCGTATCAGGATCCGAGCACGCAGCAGGTGAAGTACTTCGACGGCACGACGACCCACGTTGTGGGGGATGGGGCGAGCTTCGGCGCCTACCCGTCGGTATGGGACGGGGCGGTCGCCTGGATCGGTCAGGGCGCGGGTTATCTCTTCGACAGTGCCGAACTGTATTACTGGAAGGATGGTGTGACCACGCGTGTGACGAACGACGACGCGGTCAACGGCATTCCGGACGAGAGCCCGAAGGTGTGGAACGACATGGTTGTGTGGGTGCGGTCGCCGGTCGGTCCGTTCTCCGCGCGGCTGTTCCTCTGGACGGGTGGGGAGATCATGCAGTTGAACAGCGCGGGGCGCACGCCGAGCTTCCACGGTGGGCAGGTGACATGGGTTGACGGCGGGCTGCATCTGGCGGATCTGGTGGGGCTGGGGGCGTGTTGCGATATGGACGGTGGATGCACGGAGGCGACGGAGGCGGATTGCGCCGGCGTTTGGGCGGGGGCTGACAGCGACTGCTACGCCGACTGTGATGGTGATGGGGTCGCCGATGCGTGCCAGTTGGCCTTGGGTTGGGCGGAGGATTGTCAACCCAACGGCGTGCCGGACCACTGCGATATCGCCAGTGGCCTTAGCCTGGATCTTAACGGCAACGGCATTCCGGACGAGTGCGAGCACTACGAGGTGGGCGATCTCAACTGCGACGGGCTGGTGAACGTCTTTGACATCGACCCGTTCGTGTTGGCGCTCACGGATCCGGTGAGCTATGCCGAGGCTTTTCCCTGGTGCGACGTCATGAATGGCGACATCAATGGTGACGGTTTGGTCAACGTCTTTGACATCGACCCGTTTGTGATACTGCTGACGGGGGGCTCCGCCGCGTCGTCGGGCGGCTGAATCGCGACGGCGTAGTTGATTCGAGCGAGGTTGAAGCCTTTGGGGGGAATGGCGGTCGGCGGAGCGCGGCCCGGGCCAGTTGTTGCTGCTTGCACGACGGCGGGGGGTATGTCTCAACGGTCGTTGAAACCGCTGACGCGTTTCCAGACTTCATGCTCCCTGTTGCCGTCCGGGAACGCCGCCGGCCGGCAGCGTTCCCGGGGCGCAGCAGGTCGCGGCTATCTGCCTGTGAGCAGCAGCACGAACGGATCGATGTCGAAAGCGTTTACGAGACCGTCGCCGTTGATGTCGCCGTTCAGGTAGTCGCAGTCCGGGTACTGGGCGGCGTAGGCGGCTGAATCAGTCAGGGCCAATACGAACGGGTCGATGTCGAAGGCGTTGACGAGGCCGTCGCAGTTCATGTCACCGGGTCCGAACAGGCTGCACGACAGTTCGTAGATGCGCAGCGCATCAACGGCCGCCTCGGTGATCGAGTTGTTGGGCGTGTCGTTGGCCGTGAAGCGGATGCGCGTCTGGGCCGTGGGCGTCACGAAGTCCGCGAGGTGGAACTCGGCCAGCACCCAGCCGTCGGCGTGCGCGGCGCTCTCGATGAGCGTCCAGGTGGCGCCGTCATCGGTGGAAACCTCGACGTCCAGGAAGTCCTCGTCGGCCGGGTAGCTGCCGGCGTCGTCACAGGTGAACCAGCGGGCGTAGCTGAGGATCGGATCGGCGGCGCTGCTGAGGTCGATCACGGGCGAGGTCAGGTACGTGGGGCCCCAGTCCACGTCGGAGTTGCAGGTCAACGGATTGTTCTCGGTCAGGTAGCACTGCCCCGAGCCGTCGTAGTCGGTGGGCGGATCGCCGCGGTTACAGTCAACCGGCACGCCGCGCTCCCACTCGCCGCCGGTCAGACTGGGATCGCTGACCACGGTCCAGCCCAGGTCGCTCTCGAAGTCGTCGGCGAAGTGGACCGTGACCGTGGCCACGGTGGCCGTGTAGAGGGTGGCGGGGGCGTCGGTGGGATTGGTGATGATGGTGCCCTGGTCGCCGGCAGCGCTGAAGTAGAAGGTGGGCGTGTCGTCACAGCCGGCCGGCGGCAGGACCGCCTCGTATAGCTCGTTGCCCAGCGGGGTCAGCGGCGCCGTGAGCCAGTCTTCGGCGTCGTAACAGTAGTGCAGCGTGCCGCTATCCGGCACGTAGCTCTCGGCGCCGGGACTGATCTGTACCGTGATGGCGGTCGGCTGGCCGGGCGCGAGGAACTCGGGGGTGCCGTCGGGCAGGCTGATCGTGAGCGCGCGGTCGGCCGGCACATGCATGACGATGCAGTGCAGCGCGCCGGCCGCCTGGATGATGCTGGAGCAGTCGAGCTGGTGAATCACCTTATCCGGCATGGCGGCCTGGAAGACGGAAAGTGCCACGGAGTCGTTGGCGTGGTTGAACTTGGACATGAGGACCTGGTCGTTCAGGATGACGGCGTTCGTGTAGGTGTAGTGCGTGCCGCCGGAGCGCCAGCCGGGCGTGCGGTAGACGGTGTAGCCGCGGGCGGTCAGGTCGGCGACGGCGTTTTCAGTGATGGTGTACGGCTGGCCGTCGGAGGCGGAATACTGGCCGATGATGATCTGGTCGTCGCCGACCGGGAGCATCCACATGTCGATGTGCTGCGTGGAGTCGAACGAGGTTGGGAAGCCGGGGTAGATGGTGAGATCCACGCCCTGGTAGGCGGCGTACAGGGCCTTCACGCTTTCCGCGGTGTGGCCGGGGTTCTCCGTCAGGATGAGGGAGGTCATGAAGGCGTCGCCGTTGGAGAAGAGGTGGAAGTTCCCGCCGCCATGCGTGAGGGGCAGGTCGTATTCGGGAATGTCCCACAGCGTGGCGATGTAGTCGTTCAGGGCGTTGTCATTGGGGCGCGGGCGGTTGTACGTATGGTCCACGATGGCGCGCTGCCCGTCCTCCAGGATGAAGCGCGGGCCGTAATCGCGAATCCACACGGTATCAGTGACCCGTACGATGAACTCGACCTGGCTGAGATTCGCCCCGGCACTGCTCAGCGTGCTGGTTACGCTGGTCTGTTCCGACGTGGTGTCAACCACGATGAAGACCACGGCCTCGGGGTCGTTGTTGGTGATCAGAACCGTCATCTGAGTGAGCAGGTCGGTGTAGCCTTCCCACGCGATGAACAGCCCCGCGCAGGCCTCATACTCGGCCGGACAGCGGACCGTGCCGGTCGGCGGCGTGCCGCGCTGGATTGCCAGCGGCGGCAGCAGACGCTCGGCGGGCGTCAAGTACTTGGGCAGCGATACGGGTTCTTCCTGGGTGAGCGCCGGCTCCGCGGCTCGCCCCGGCAACGCGCTGACGGTGCAGCATACGGCCAGCAACAACATGACGACTGTCCAGGTACGGCGGTTCATTCAGGATCCTCCTGCGGCATGCGGGCTCGCGGAATGATAGGACGTTGCGACGCGGACTTTCCGTTCCTCCGGAGAGCGACACCGGCGCCGAACATCCATTCTAGAGAATCGTCGGCTCGAATCGAAGCACGATTCTCATATGTGGCGGCTTGGCCGACTTCAGCGTGCCGGCTCGGCGGGCTGGGCGGCGGCCGACGACGCGGAAGGGCGGTCGGCGTGGTCCTGCAACGACCGCACCAGGGCCATCAGGCCGTACGCGGTCCCATAAGGCTTGTCATAGGCGTGATGGTCGTAATCCCACATGGATCCGTCGCCGATCTGCATCTTCATCACCTCGTACTGGAGTTGGGGCCAGTACGCGGTACGCAGGTCCGGCGGCAGCAGGGCGATCACGCGGGCGGCGTAGTAGTGCCCGTACATGTAGAAGTAACCGGAGTTCTGGTAGAACGCCTCGTGCGGAATCGGCTTGCCCGTGGCAATGTCGAGGAAGCGGTGGTCGCGGAAGAACTGGCTGATGCCGGTTTGCAGACGCTCCGGCGTCACGTCGTCGCCGGCCATCAGCAGGGCCAGGTTGCACGTCTGGATGCGCGCCAGGGAGCCCTGGACGCGGTTGATCGAGCCGATCGTGCGTGGGTGCGGAACGGCTCGGACGGCGTACGTGTAAGCCCCGTTCGGCAGCCAGCAACGCCGAACGGCCGTGACGGCCCGCCGCAGCATGTGCGCGTCGACATCCAAGCCGGCTTCGCGAGCCTCGATTAGCGCGATGATGCCGGACGCCGTCGTGAAGCTGGTGCTCCACTGGGGCTGGGCCGTGCGCGGTTCCGTGAACTCGAGGTAGCCCCACCCGCCACTGAGTGCCTCGCTGCGCGCCAGTTGGCGCAGATGCTCGTGGGCGGCTGCCGCCAGCGCGGCCTGCCGGTCGGGGGCGGCGCAATGTGGGTGCCGATAGGCGGCGGCCACGGCCTGGAGGCCGTAAATGTGTGCCCAGCAGTCCATGGTGTCCCACTCGCTGGGACGGCGGACGGCGGCGTTGGCGGTCAGGTAGTCCAGCGCGCGGTCGACCGCCGCCAGGCGCTCCGCGTTGGGTTCGACCTCCAGGAGCGCCAGGCAACACAGGCCGGTAGTCGCGACGCGCCAGGCGCGGTGGCTCTCGGGATTGGACCAGGTCCAACCGCTCCAGGTCGTGAGTGAATCAGCCGCCCCGCCCCACGAGCCGTCCGGGTTCTGCGAGCTGAGCACGAAAGCCGTGCCGCGCTCGATGGCGGCGCGGACGGTATCCGGCGTGACGTCGGCCGGCGTCAGGCGCGTTTGCTCGCCGGCGCCGCACGGCGCGCCAAGCGCCACAATCATGATCCAGCAGCAGGCGAGGCGGGTCATTACTGAACTCCTGCGCCAATAGCGCACCGTAGCCGCGGCGACACAGCGCTATTTCGGCGCGGCAGTCTGCTCAGTCTGGGCCCGCGCCGCCTCGGCGATTTCCTCCATGAGATCGGCACGCTCGTTCTCCAGTCGCACGATTTCGGCTTCGGCGCCCAGCACGCCGACCCGCTGGTCAATCTGCTCAGCCGCGCGCCCGCGCGCCAGTTGGGCCAGGCCGCGCTCCGCGTTCTGAACGGCCCGTTCGTGGTCAATCGTCTGCAGCGGAAGCTCCACTTCGATGAGCCGCTCCTGGTCCTTGCGGCGCAGCTCGGCGTCGCGCTCGCTGCGCTGGAGTTGCCGGCGGGCCCGCTCGAGCACGATCTCCTTGGTCTGGTCGGCGAATTGCTCCTCGTTGTACATCAGCTCGAGCTGCTCCAACTCCTCGCGCGCGTGCTTCAGCCCGTCCTCAGATCGTTGCAGGCCTAATTCGCTCCAGGCAGTGCGCTGCGGGACCTGGACTTCAGTGAAGTCTTGCAGCCGCACGCGCGCCAACTCCAGATCGGTCTCGGCGTTGCTGACGGATTCCTCAAACTGCGCCTCAGCGTGTTCGAGTGCGAGCTGTGCCCGCGACAACCTTAGGCGCGCGACTTCCAGATCATGGTCCAGGCGGGCCAGCTTGCGCTGGCGCTCGCGGGCCTGCTTGGCCTCTTCCTTGGCCTTCTTCGCCGCGTCGTCGGCCTGGTCTGGGGCCGCCGGCTCGTCGGCCTTCTCGGCCTTGGTCGCGGGCTGTTCGGCCGGTGCGGCGGCGGCGGCATTGGCCCGGCGGTGCGGCCCGCAGGCGCTGCACAGGCCCAGCAAGATCAACGCGGTCGTTGCGGCGACGAGCAACTTGAGCAGGTTCGGCATGGGTTGGTCTCCAGTCAAAGCGGCGGGCGTGCGCCGCCCGCAGGACGACAACGCAGCGGCAATATAGCGGATTCGGCCAGGAAGCACAGCGGCGAACGGACTTCGGTCGCCAGGCCGCATGTGATATAATAAGTGGTTTGCGGGTTGGGCTGCGAGCCGACCCGGGGTGTGAAACGGCAGGTTTGAGAAGCCCGGGGGTTCGGCCCAGCGGGCGCAGGCAGGTGCAGAGGCGCAGCGTGGAACCCAAGCGCATACGCATAGTCGGTGCTCGCCAGCACAACCTGCAGGGCGTCAGCGTCGATCTGCCGCGCGACCAACTGACTGTCATCACGGGGCTTAGCGGGTCGGGCAAGAGCAGCCTGGCCTTCGACACGCTCTACGCCGAGGGGCAGCGCAAGTACGTCGAGTCGCTGAGCGTCCACGCCCGGCACTTCCTCGAACAGCTTGGCAAGCCGGACGTGGAGCGGATCGAAGGCCTACCGCCGACGCTGGCCATCGAGCAGCGGGCCGCGGCCGCCAACCCGCGTTCGATCGTCGCCACCACGACCGAGATTTACGATTTCCTACGAGTCCTCTTTGCCCGCGCTGGGACGCCGCACTGCCCCACCTGCGGCCGGCCGATCCAGCGCCACACGATCGACCAGATCGTGGACGCCGTCTTCGCCCAGCCGGCCGGTACGCGCATCATGGTGCTGGCCCCGCTGGTGCGCGGGCGCACCGGCAATCATCAGCCCGTCTTCCGGCGCATCCAACGGGAGGGTTTTGTCCGGGCGCGCGTCAACGGCAAGCTGTGCGACGTCGCCGAACTGGCCGAGCTGCCGGCCGGCAAGCAGGCCAACGTTGACGTGGTTGTGGATCGGCTGGTGCTCAAGCCGGAGATCCGGGCGCGCCTGGCCGACGCCATCGAGCTGTCCTTCTCGCTGGGCGAGGGCGCAACCATCATCAGCCGGGCGGAGGGCGGCGCGGACGACGACTGGTCCGACGAGCTGTACAGCGAGCGTTACGCCTGCACGCGCTGCGGCGTGGCGCTGCCGGAACTTTCGCCACGGGCCTTCAGCTTCAACTCACCGTATGGGGCCTGCGAGCGTTGCAGCGGCCTGGGGACGACGCTGCAGTTCGACGAGCAGTTGATCGTGCCCGACGACAGCCTGCCGCTGGCGGGCGGCGCCCTGGCGCCCTGGTCGTCCGGTCAGAAGCAGGTCGCGGCGACGCACCGCAAGACACTGCGGGAGCTAAGCGCGGCCTTCAAGGTCAAGCCGGAGACGCCCTTCAAGAACGTTCCAGCGGATTTGCGTCGGATCCTGTTGCATGGCACGAGCCGCAAGGATGCCAAGGCCTACAACGTCGAGTTCGAGGGCATCATCCCCAACCTGGAGCGGCGTTACCGGGCGGCCGGCTCGGACGGCAGCCGCAGCCGCTTCGCGAATTACCAGTCAGAGCACGTTTGCGAACGCTGCGGGGGGGCCCGGCTGCGGCCCGAGCCGCTGGCGGTGCGTATTGACAGCCACAACATCCATGACATCGTGCGCTTGCCGATCGCGCAGGCGACGGGACTTTTTGACAAGCTCAGCTTCACCGGCGAGGCCGCCGCGATTGCCAAGCCGATCCTGCGCGAGGTGCGCCAGCGGCTGCACTTCATGAACAGCGTCGGGCTGGGGTATCTGACGCTCGACCGCACCAGCGCCACGCTCTCGGGCGGTGAGGCCCAGCGCATCCGCCTGGCCACCCAGCTCGGCAGCGGGCTGGTGGGGGTCTGTTACGTGCTCGATGAGCCCACGATCGGCCTACACCAGCGTGACAACGAGCGGCTGCTCAAGGCCATTCGCGCGCTGGTTGACATCGGCAACACGGTGGTGGTCGTGGAGCATGACGAGGACATCATCCGGGCGGCGGATTACCTGGTGGACATGGGGCCGGGCGCGGGCCTGCACGGTGGGCGGCTGATCGCGGCCGGCCGGCCGCCGGAGGTCCTGGAGCATCCCGGCTCGATCACCGGCAAGTACATCCGTGGGGAATATGCGATCCCGCTGCCCGAAGAACGGCGCGCGCCGAAGCGCTCGGATTACCTGCAAATCGTCGGGGCGGCCGAGAACAACCTGAAGAACATCGACATCAAGATCCCGCTGGGGGTGTTCTGCGCCGTGACGGGCGTCAGCGGCAGTGGCAAAAGCTCGCTGGTGGGGCAGACGCTGCTGCCGGCGCTGCGCCGCCGGCTGTACAAGTCGCGCGAGCGACCCGGCCGGCATGAGCGGCTGGTCGGTGCGGCGCGCATCGACCGCGTGATCGAGATCGACCAGAACCCCATCGGCCGTACGCCGCGCAGCAATCCGGCCACCTACACCGGCGTTTTCGACGAGATTCGCCGGCTGTACGCCAAGACCAAGGAGGCGCGCATCCGCGGCTACAACGCCAGCCGCTTCAGCTTCAACGCCAAGGGCGGCCGCTGCGAGGCCTGCCAGGGCCAGGGCACGCGGCGGATCGAGATGCACTTCCTGCCGGACGTGTTCGTCGAGTGCCAGGAGTGCAAGGGCACGCGCTACAACCGCGAGACGGTCGAGATTCGCTACCGCGGCAAGTCCATCGCCGACGTGCTGGAGATGCGCGTCGAGGAATCGCTGCGTTTCTTTGACAGCTTCCCCAAAATCCGGCAGGGCTTGCAGGCCTTGTCTGACGTCGGGCTGGGGTACGTGCGGCTGGGGCAGCCTTCCAACACGCTCTCCGGCGGCGAGGCCCAGCGCGTCAAGCTGGCCGCCGAGTTGGCCAAGGGCGCACTCGGGCCGGTTGTGCGCAACGGGCCGCCCAGCGCATCGGCCGCCCACCGCGCCCGTTTGGAGAACCACACGCTGTACGTGCTCGATGAGCCCACCACCGGCCTGCACTTCGCCGACATCCAGACGCTGCTGGCCGTGCTGAACCGGCTCGTGGATATGGGTAACACGGTCCTGGTCATTGAACATAACCTGGACGTGGTGAAGACGGCGGACTGGGTCATCGACCTGGGGCCGGAGGGCGGCGACGCCGGCGGGTACGTAGTCGCCGAAGGTACGCCCGAGGAAGTGGTCGCGGCCGCTGCGAGTCACACCGGACATTACCTGAAACGCAAGCTGGCCGAGGCGGCCCACGCCTGAACGGGGCGGCCGGCGCAGGGTGCCGCGTTTGCGATGCCGGCTCGGCTGCTTCACAAGACGTGCTGTGAGACCTTGCGATTGAATGGGTCGCGGAGCCCCGGCCCAACTTCGACTGGTTGCCATAGGGCGTGAGGGTGAAGCCAAATGAGCGATTCCAAGAGCATTCCGATGACCGTACCCGGGCACGTGTATCGCCGGCGTCGTGCCGAGCTGGCCCAGGCGCTCAAGCGGCCGCTGGTGTTGCAGGCCGGCCACGCCCCGGCCCGCACTTACCCCACGAATCCGCACCGCTTTCGGGCCGGGAGCACGTACCTCTACTTTGGCGGACCGCCGCTCGAACACGCCGCCCTGCTGATCGAGCCGGGCAGTGATGGCGAGGTCGGTTGCACGCTGCTGCGACCGCCGGCGGGCCCGGACGACGCCCTGTGGGTCGGCGAAGTGCCGGACGATGTGGCTCTGGCGGCCGCCGCGGATCTGCCGGTGACGGCCCTCGCGTCGCCGGATCAGTTGCCGGCGTTGCTGTCGGGCCGGCCCGCCGCCGCCGTTACGCCGCCCTTCCCGCAGGCCATGCAGTGGGCCCGGCGCATGAAGCTCAGGGCTGCCAACCAGGCGGAGTTGCGCGCCATTATCCGCCAGCGGCTGACAAAGGATGAGCACGAGCTTGACGCCATGCGGCGGGCGGCACGTGTAGGGATGGCGGCGCATCGGGCCGCGATGAGCGCTTGCCGCCCCGGACGCCTGGAGGCCGACGCGGCGGCGGCCTTTACGGCCGTGCTGGTCGCCAATCAGTGCGACCACGCGTTCAATCCCATCGTGACCGTGCGGGGCGAGGTGCTGCACGGCCACGGCCATCCCAATAAGCTCGAGGATGGCGCGCTGCTCGTGGTGGACGGCGGGGCGGAGGAGCCCACCGGCTACGCCAGCGATTTCACGCGGACCATGCCGGTCAGCGGGCGCTGGTCGCCGATCCAGCGGCACCTGTACGAAACGGTCCTGCGGGCGGTGGAGACCGCCACGGCCGCCTGCGTGGCCGGCCGGCGCTATCGTGAGGTGCACGATCTGGCCGCCGGCGTGATTTGCGCGGGCCTGGTAGCGGCCGAACTGCTGCGCGGCGACCCGGCCGAGCTGGCGGCCCGCACGGCCCACGCCCTGTTCTTCCCGCACGGCGTCGGACACCTCATCGGGCTGGACGCCCACGACATGGAAGACTTCGGCGACCTGGCCGGCTACGCGCCGGGCCGCAAGCGGCGGCACGAATTCGGGAGCAGGTTCCTGCGGTTGGACCGCGACCTTGAGCCCGGCATGACCGTAACGATCGAGCCGGGGATTTACGCCGTCCCGGCCATCTGGGCCTGCCCGGAGCTGGTGCAGCCGCTGGCGGACGTGATCAACCGGCCGAAGGTTGACGCGCTGCTGGCCGAGCGCTTTGGCGGCATTCGTATCGAGCACGTGGTCGCCGTGCGCGCTGAGGGCGGCCCGGAGATCCTGTCGGCCGAGTTGCCGACTGATCCGGACGAAGTGGCGGCCTGTGTCGGCGCCGCGTGCCCGGCCGGTTAACATGAACCTCTTGTGACAAGACTCCCGCAAAGGACGGATAATCATGACCAAGCCTGACAATCTGACCGCCGTCAAGTCGCTCAAGCCCGCCGCCGTGTGGCGCTACTTTGCTGGAATCGCGGCCGTGCCGCGGCCCTCGAAACAGGAAGAGCAGATTCGCGCGCACATGCGTGCCCTGGGCCAGGAACTCGGTTTCAAAGTGCGTGAGGACCGCGTTGGCAACATGGTGCTCGAAGTGCCGGCCAAGCCGGGTTGCGAGCGTGCGCCGCTGACCGTGCTGCAGGGGCACCTGGACATGGTCTGCGAGAAGAACGCCGGCACGCAGCACGACTTCGACCGCGAGGGCATCCGCCTGATCGTCGAGCAGGACGCCCAGACCGGCGAGCAGGTGGTGCGCGGCGACGGGACCACGCTCGGGGCGGACAACGGCATCGGCCTGGCCATGGCCCTGGCCGCAGCCACCTCGCCCGACGTCAAGCACGGGCCGCTCGAAATCCTGTGCACAATCGACGAGGAGATGGGCATGACCGGGGCCGGGGCCCTTGAGCCTGGCTTCTTCCACGGCCAGCGGCTCATCAACCTGGACTCGGAAGACGACCACGTCATCTACATCGGCTGTGCCGGCGGCGGCGACGCGACGCTTACGTGGGAATTCAAGACGCGGCCAATCGAGGCCGGTCTGGAAATTGGCTGCGTCAGCGTCAGCGGGCTGCGCGGCGGGCACTCCGGCGGCGACATCCACGAGAACCGCGCCAACGCCAACAAGGTGTTGGTGCGAACGCTCAGTGCGGCCGACGTCACCGGCGTGCGGATCGTCAGCATTACCGGCGGCAGCAAGCGCAACGCGCTTGCCCGCGAGGCACAAGCGGTCGTGGCCGCGCCGCGCGAGACGCTGGCGGCGCTGCGGCGGTCGGCCGCCGACGTCTGTGAGGCGGTCAAGCGCGAGTCGGCCGAGCCCAATGCCGCCATTACGATCGAATCCGGGCAAGGCGCGGCGGCCGTGTCGGTCGAAGACACACAGCGGCTGCTGCGGGCGCTCATGGCGCTGCCGCACGGCGTGCTCGAGATGCATCAGAAGGTCGCGGGGCTGGTGCAGACATCCAGTAATGTCGGCACGATTGTCTGCGAGCCGTTTGACGGTCAGGGTGGCCTGCGCGTGGTGGTCGGGAACCTCAGCCGCAGCTCGATGCCGGGCCGCATCGCGGCGACCTGGGCCCAGATTGCCGCCGTCGGGCAGCTCGCCGGCGCGATCGTCAAGACCGGCAACCAGTACCCCGGCTGGAACCCGAACCCCGACTCGCCGCTCCTGAAGAAGTGCAGCGGCATCTACGAGCGGCTCTTCGGCGAGAAGCCCAACGTCACGGCCGTCCATGCCGGGCTCGAATGTGGCATCATTGGGGAGCGCGTCGGCAAGCTGGACATGGTCTCGATCGGCCCGCGCATCACCGGCCCGCACAGTCCCGACGAGCGCACCTACCCGGCCTCGGTTGAGAAGACGTACAAGTTCCTCACGGCGATTCTGGCCGAGTTGGCCCAAGGCTGAGCCGCGCCGTCGGACGGCAGACAGGAAATGAACCGATGAGCACGCCCGCAGCGCCCACCCCGCTGATTCCGCGCCGGCTGCTGTTTGGCAACCCGGACCGGACAACGCCGCGCATCAGCCCCGATGGTCGGTACATCAGCTACCTCGCCCCGCTGGACGGCGTGCTCAACGTCTGGGTCGGCCCCAGCGACCGCCCGGACCAGGCCCGGCCCGTCACGCGCGACACGCAGCGCGGCATCCGCGAGTACTTCTGGGCGTACACGAGTGCGCACGTGCTGTACTTGCAGGATCAGGCCGGCGACGAGAACTGGCGTATCTTCAGCGTTGACTTGCATAGCGGCGAGATCCGCGACCTGACGCCGCTGGCCGGCGTGCAGGCGCGCGTCGAGGAAGTCAGCCACCGCCACCCCGACGAGATCCTGGTCGGGCTGAACGACCGCGAGCCGCAATTGCACGACCTGTATCGCGTCAACATCCGTACGGGAGAGCGCCAGCTCGTTTTGGAGAACCCCGGCTTCATCGGCTTCGAGACCCACCACTACGAGGTGCGCCTGGCCCAAACCATGACGCCCGACGGCGGCTGCCAGTTCCTCAAGCCCACGCGCGGCGGCTGGGAGTTGTTCCTGGCCATCGGCTCGGCGGATGTCCTGACTACCGGACCGGCGGGCTTCGACGAGACCGGCCGGCAACTCTACCTGCTCGACAGCCGCGACCGCGACACGACCGCCCTGTTCAGCATGGATATCGCCGGCGGCGCGAAGACGCTGCTGGCGGAGGACCCGCGCGCCGACGCCGGCGATGTCGAACGCCATCCGGTCACGAAGGTCATCCAGGCCGTATCGTTCAATTACGACCGCAGGCGCTGGCAAGTGCTCGATGAGGCGGTGGCCGCGGACTTCGCCGCGCTGGCCGACGTCGCCGCCGGCGATTTCAGCATCGTCGATCGCACGCTGGACGACCAGCATTGGATCGTGGCCTATGACCTCGACAACGGGCCGCAGCGCTTCTACCGCTACGATCGGGCCCAACGCGCCGCGACGTACCTGTTCACCAACCGCCGGGCGCTCGAGGATCTGCCGCTGGCAGGCATGACGCCCGTTATCATCGTGGCCCGCGACGGCCGGCAACTGGTCAGCTACATCACGTTGCCTGCGGACGCGACCGGATCAAAGCCGAACCGACCGGCCGCCCCGCTGCCGACCGTCCTGCTCGTACACGGCGGGCCGTGGGCGCGCGATGAATGGGGCTATGACGCCTGGCACCAGTGGCTCGCCAACCGCGGCTACGCGGTGCTCAGCGTCAACTTCCGCGGCTCGACCGGCTTCGGCAAGGTCTTCGTGAATGCCGGTGATCGCGAGTGGGGGGGGCGGATGCACACCGACCTGCTGGACGCCGTCGCCTGGGCCGTTCAGGAGGGCATCGCCGACCGGCAGCGCGTCGCGATCATGGGCGGCAGCTACGGCGGCTACGCCACGCTCTGGGCCCTGACGAACAGCCCGGACGTGTTCGCCTGCGGCGTCGATATCGTCGGGCCGTCGAACCTGCTCACGCTGCTGGAATCGCTCCCGCCGTACTGGACGCCGATGATCGAGCTATTTGCCGCGCGCGTCGGCGACCACCGCACCAACGAAGGCCGCGACCTGCTGCGCCGCCGCTCGCCGCTGACATACGCCGGGCAGATTCAGCGCCCGCTGCTGATCGGTCAGGGTGCCAACGATCCGCGCGTCAAGCAGGCGGAGTCGGACCAGATCGTCGCAGCAATGCGCAGCCGGGATATCCCGGTCACGTATGTGTTGTATCCGGACGAAGGGCACGGCTTTGCCCGGCCGGAGAACAGCCTGTCGTTCAATGCGATTGCCGAGGCGTTTCTAGGCGCGCATCTCGGCGGGCGGTGCGAGCCGGTGGGCGCAGATTTTGAGGGTTCAAGTGTCGAGGTGCCGGTCGGGCGCGAGCACGTCCCGGGACTGGCGGAGTCACTGGCGGCCCGCTAGGTGCGTGTCAGGCGTGTTTGCCCGTTTCCATGTCAAGCAACAAGCGCTTGAATTCGATTCCGCCCGGTCCGGAGTAGCCGCGCAAAGCGCCGTTGCTGCCCACGACGCGGTGGCAGGGTATGACAATCGGGCAGGGGTTTCGCGCCATTGCGAGGCCCACGGCGCGGGCCGCGGCGGGCCGGCCGGCGCGGGACGCCAGAGCCTTGTAAGACATGGTCTGCCCATAGGGAATCGCCCGACACGCGTCCCACACGGCCCGGGCAAAAGCGCTGGCCCCGTCAGCGTGCACGGGGACGCTGAACACGACCGGCTGGCCGGCAAAATAGCGGCACAGATCGCCGGCCAAATCCGGCAGAAGGTCCTCATCTTCCCAGGCGTCCGGATAGTCGGCGAGGATCTCGCAGCGCAGCTCGTCCGCGCAGCACTGCGGCAGATGCACGCGGCGCAAGCCTTGCGCATCGGCTACGACGCCGATATGCCCCAGCCGGATTGTCACGAGTCGATAGCGCAGGCCCATACCGTACTCCTTGCTCCGGACGGCTGCTCTCCTATCAGATGATAGCACGTCGGTAGCCGGCAACCTCAAGCCGGCGGGTGCCGGATTGGGGCGGTCTTGCGGCTATACTGACGGTGCCGGCAGGTTGCGCCGGAGCGAGCAGAACATGGCAGATTCGCTTACTCAAGTAATCGTCCTGGCGGCGGCCGGCTTCATCGTGCTGGTCGTGCTGGGGTGGGTCTGGGCCCGGCGGCGCGAGGCGGCGGCGGTTGCGGTGCGCCGGGCGGCTTCACGGCAACTCCAGACCCGCCGGCAGCAGGAGCAGCGGGAACGGGCCGAGCTGGCCCGAAAGATCATCGCGACCAGCTCGAGTGCGACGATCGCCGGCTTCGAGGTGGTGCGACAGATCGAGGCCGTCTTCGTCGATGGCCAGGGCGGCTCGGCCGAGGCGGTCGAGGCGCTGAAGGCCCTGGCGGCCGGCAAGGGCGCCAATGCCATCATCAATCTCGTCGGCGCTCGGCTGCCCAGCGGTAAGTGCAGCGCCCATGGTGACGCTGTTGTCGTGCGACCGGCGGCGGGGGAGGAACCCGGGCTGGAGGAGATCGCCGGTGATGATGACGGCTAGGGTCGCGCTGGCTGAATCACCTTGCCCGATACTCTTGCCCGGCGCTTCGTTCAGGTGGACTGGGCTCCGGCGTTGAGCGCCCGGATGGGATCCAGCCGGGCCGCGGCACACGCCGGATACAGGCCGAACGCCAGGCCGATGGCGACCGAGACGCCGAAGCACAGCAGGACGCCCCACAGCGGGACGTTGGTGCGAAAGTCGCTGGCGATGTAGTTGACGGCCAGGGAGATGCCTACTCCGAGCAATATGCCAACGAGCCCGCCGCAGACGCTTAGCAGCAACGTTTGGGCCAGGAACTGGGCCGTGATGTGGTAGCGTTTGGCGCCGAGGGCGCGGCGGATGCCGATCTCACGCGTGCGTTCAGTCACGCAGGCCAGCATGATATTCATGATGCCGATGCCGCCGACGAGCAACGAGACGCCGGCAATGTTGCCCAGGACAATCTGCCAGCGGCGCTTGGTGTGCTCGGCCTGTTGCAGTAGTTCAAGCGGAACCGCGATGGTGTAGTCCTGTTGGCGATGGCCGTGTTCCATGACACGCGCGACCATCTTGGAGACGGGCAGGACGTTTTCCTGTCGATCAATACTCAGGTAGATGTCGCTGAACTGCACTTCCTTGATTTCGCGCGCGCCGCTGGCGTTCTGGTACTTCAGGTCGCCGTAGCGCCGGTCGGCGGTGCTCAGCGGGATGTACGTGTCGAGGTTGACGTTGCGCCCCCCGCGGCCCTTGGCCGGCGCGCCGGCCGTTTCGACCTTGGTCAGCACGCCCACGACCTTGTACGGCACCGGACCGGTAGCGCGGTTGATGACGCTGATCGTCCGGCCGAGCGGGTCCCCATTCGGGAACAGCCCGGCCGCGACGCCGGCCCCAACCACACAGACCTTCTCGTGCGTCTGCTCGTCCAGATCGACCAGCACGCGGCCGCGCGCCAGCGGCACCCGCACGACGTCGAAGAAGTTGCTGGTGACGCCGAGCACACTGCTATCGACCCGGTGCGAAACGTGGCGGACCTGGTCGGCCACCTCGCGCAGCAGCACGACATCGTCCACGTGTTCCAGGGCCCGCAGCCGGGCCACGTCCTCGCGTTTCAGACCGTACTTGTGCACCTGCCGCTGGGCCTCGGGGGCCGGTTGCGACCGGGCGGGCTCGACGCTGCGGAGGATGATGTTGTTGCTCCCGAGCCGCTGGATGTTCGCCAACTCCTCCGCCGACGTCCCTGCGCCGATACTCAGCATGCAGATCACGGCGCCGACGCCGAAGATCATGCCCAGGGCCGTCAGCAGCGAACGCAGCTTGTGGGCGCACAGGTCCCGCAGGCCCAGCAGTATCAGCTCACGTGAAAACAACGTCTGCACCAGCTTGAACAACCGCACGCTCCTGGCCGGCACCGCGCGCCGGCCGGCCGAGCCGCATTATAAGCGCACCCCCGCCCAATGCGCCGGACGGCGCGCCCGCCCCGTCCGGCTCTACATGCGTTCGACCGTCTCGATACCGAGCAGCCCCAGCCCCTGCCGCAACGTGCGCGCCGTCAGGTCGCACAGCCGCAACCGGCTGAGGCGCTGGGCCTCGTCCGGCGCCTTGAGCACCGGGCAGGTCTCGTAGAAGCGGCTGAAGTCCGTCGCCAGGTCATACAAGTACGCGCACAGCAGGTGTGGCAGCAGGGCGGCCGCGACGGCGTCAATGATTTCGGGCAGCCGCGCCAGACGCAGCGCCAAGGCTCGTTCGGCCGGCTCCGTCAGGCACAGCCGCACGCCGGCCGCGTACACGTCGGGCGAGCCGCTGCTCTCGGCCGCCTTGCGGTAGATCGAGCGGATGCGCGCATAGGCGTACAGCATGTAGGGGGCCGTATTGCCCTGCAGCGCCAGCAGCTTGTCCCAGCCGAATATGTAGTCCGTAGTCCGGTCATTGCGCAGATCCGCGTACTTGACGGCCGCGACGCCGATGCGCTGCGCGATCGCGCGCCGCTCTTCAGGGACCAGCCCCGGCTCCTCGCCGCTCTCCTCCGCCGCCCGGGCTTCCAGAAGTTCCAGTGCCCGCCGTTCGGCCTCGTCGAGCAGGTCGGCCAGACGCACGTTCTGCCCTTCGCGCGTCTTCAGCGGCTTGCGGTCGTCCCCGAGCACGCTGCCGAACATCACGTGCTCAAGCACCACGTCTTCGCCCACCCAGCCGGCGGCCCGCGCCGCCGCAAAGAGCATCTCGAAGTGCAGCTTCTGGCGGGCATCCGTTACGTACACGATGCGGCGGGCCCCCAGCTCCTTGATGCGGTAACGCAGGGCCGCCAGGTCGGTGGTCGCGTACAGATACGCACCATCCGACTTCTGGATCATCATCGGCAACGGATCGCCATCGGGATTCCGGAAGCGCGGCGCCCCGTTCTCGTCATTCAGGAACAGGCACTGGGCGCCGTCATCCGCACGCACCTCGCCCGCCGGCGAACGCCCCGGCGCCAGCGTGCGGCGCAGCTCATCCACGACCGGCTCCAGGCGCTCGTTGTAGAAGCTCTCACCGCAGACGTCGCAGTCGCACAGCATGACGTTCAGCCGTTGGTAGATGCACATCAGGGCCTGCCGGCTCAGCGTGCAGATCTGCCGCCAGACCGCGCTCGCCGCGTCGTCGCCGGACTGAAGCTGGCCCACGGCCTGCCGGGCAGCCGCCGCGAACTGCTCATCTTCCTTGAAGCGTTGCTGAGCGGCCTTGTAGTCGGCCTCGATGGCGGCGAGCAGGTCGTCGCAGGTCTCGGCCGTCGGCAGGGCATGGTCACGATAGTGAGCGATAAGCATGCCGAATTGCGTGCCCCAGTCGCCCACGTGGTTTTGCCGGAGAACATCATGCCCCTGAAAGCCCAGCACGCGGGCAGATACGTCGCCGATGATCGTGCTGCGCAGATGCCCAACGTGCATCTGCTTGGCGATGTTCGGCGACGAGTAATCGATTACCACCCGCTGCGGCACGGCGGCCGTGGGCAGACCGACGCGATCCAGGTTGCGCTCATGCTCAGCCGGCGGCGCCGGAATCGCTCCCAGGTGCCGCTCCAGAAACTCGTCCTTCAGCCGTATGTTGACAAAACCCGGCCCGGCCACCTCCGGCGGATGGGCCACGTCCGCCAGCAACGGCGTGACCGCGGCCACGATGCGGTCGGCAATGTCGCGCGGCTTGGCTCGGAGCGCCTTGCTCAGCGACATGGCCGCGTTGCACTGGTAGTCGCCGAAATTCGGGTCGCCGGCCGGCCGCAGCAGCGGATCGACCTCGTGCGGCGGCCGGCCTGAGACGGCCGCCACCGCCGCGGCGAAGGGCCCGCGCAGCATACTGATCAGGCTATCGTGCTTCATCGTGCGGCTGAAACTACCCGTCGCGTGCTAGTCCTGCAAGCCGGGTTGATCGTCGGCCGGCGCGGCTGTCTTACCGGCCGGCGGTACCCCGGAGGCCCCCGGCTCGGCCCAGTCCAATTGCAGGAATTCGTAACCCGTCGGCCGCAGGCCGAGGTGCTCGTAAATCTCCCGGGCAATCTGGTTGCGCCGATCGACATAGAGCCGCAGGCCGCACACGCCGGGGGTGTGGCGGGCCCGCCGCTCGACGTACTCGTGCAGGGCCCGGTAGACGCCCGCCCCGCGCGCCGCCGGGACGACGTAGACGCTCTGAATCCACCAGAACCAGTCGTTGCGCCAGTCGCTCCATTCGCGCGTGACCAGCAACTGGCCCACCACGCGGCCGCCACGCTCGGCCAGATAGTACCGGCCCTTCTCGTCGTCGGTCAGCACGCGGTACACGCCCATCCGAACGGTGGACGGGTCCAGCCGCAGCCCTTCAGTCTCGGCGGCCATCGCGACATTGTTGGCCGCAATCGCATCGACATCCGCGAGGGTTGCTTGACGAATTATGGTATCATCCGCAGTCACAAGGCGCCTGTAGTGTTATGGTGCCCGAAGCCCGACAATCGGCGGTCGCGCGCCGCCGGCGGGACCCCCTAGAGGTTAGCTGCCAAGGCGATAATGATCCAGCAGTGGCATGGTAAACGCGTGACGGTTATGGGGCTGGGGCGCTTCGGTGGCGGCGTCGGAGTGACACGCTGGCTGGCGCGCGCCGGAGCACGCGTGCTGGTCACCGATCGGCTGCCGGCCGAACGCCTGGCCGGCTCACTGGCGCAGATCGACGACCTGCCGATCGAGCTGCGCCTCGGTCGCCACGATGAGCACGACTTCCGCGAGGCCGACGTGGTCGTCGTTAACCCGGCCGTGCCCGACCACTCCCCGTTCCTACAGGCCGCTCGGGCGGCCGGCGTGCCGGTGACCACCGAGATGAACCTGTTCGTGCAGCGCTGCCGCGGCCGCTGCGTCGGCGTTACCGGCTCCGTCGGCAAAAGCACCATCACGGCCATGATCGGGCACATTCTGCGCGAGACCGGCGCCGGCCGGCGCGTCTGGGTGGGCGGGAACATCGGCCGCTCGCTGCTGGACGACCTGAACGAGGTCCGCCCCGACGACATCGTCGTCCTGGAGCTCTCCAGCTTCCAGCTCGAACGCACCCCCACGGTGCGCTGGAGTCCGCACACAGCCGTCATCTCGAACGTCTCGGAGAATCACCTGGATTGGCACGGCAGCTTCGCGGCCTACCTGAAGGCCAAGCTGAACATCCTGCGCTTCCAGGATCGCCGGCGCGATGCCCTCGTGCTCGGTGACACGCCCGCGCTGCGCAGCGCCGTCCGCGACGCGGTGCGCGACCATGCCCGCGTCTGGTACTACGGATTGGATGACGACACCCCGCGGGCGCGCGGCCCGGCCTTCGGCCTGGCCGGCACCCCGCCCCCGGAAATGAGCTGGCCGGACGTGCGCCTCAACGTCCCCGGTCAACACAACCGACTGAACGCGGCGGCCGCGCTGACCGTCGCACACCTGTACGACATCCCGCCGGACCGGGCCGTCGCCGCCCTGGAGTCATTCGCCGCCTTGCCCGATCGTCTGCAGCGCGTGGCCGATCGCGACGGCGTGACGTACTACAATGACTCGAAAAGCACCACTCCGGAAGCCGCCCTCACCGGCATGGCCGCCTTGAAGACCCCCGTGCTCATCATCGTCGGGGGCTATGACAAGGGCAGCGACCTGCGGCAGTTCGCCGAGATCGCCGCCCGCCGGGCCAAGTTCGCCGCCTGCATCGGCCAGACCGGCGCCGCTCTGGCTGAGCTGATCCGGGCGGCCGGCGGAAATGCCGAACTGTGCGGCGACCTGCCCACGGCCGTGGATGCTTGCAGCCGGCGGGCGGAGCCGGGCGATACCGTGCTGCTTTCTCCGGCCTGTGCGTCGTGGGACCAATTCGATGACTACCGGGCGCGCGGCGCGGCGTTCACTCAGCTCGTGCAAAGGGGTGGGAGTACGCTGTAGAGCCCGGCCGTCAAGGCGGCCCAAAGGAGCCGTTGCCGTCGGCCGGCCCGGCGGGACCGCGTGTCAACGGAACATCGCCCTACTGCTTGTATGCTAAGGTTGCTCGCCCTCTTCCTCGACGGGGACCATTGAGCTGCGCGCGGCTTCGCGCGCTGCCCGACGTCGGGCCGCCCGTTCCTCCGCGGCCGGGAGTTCCTTGAGTCGCGCCCGTGCCTGCTCGGCCGCCGTGCTGGCGGGGTACTCCTGGATGACCTTCTCCAGATACTCGCGGGCCATATCAAACAGCTCGGAGCGTGCGAAGCGGCTACCGATATCGTACCAGCGCTCGGCCTGCTCGGCGGCCTGGACCTTCTTCATGGCCGCGCGCAGGTCCGGATCAGTGGCCAGGCGGTCCAGGCTCTGTTGGGCCCTTTCCG
>Ga0334887_1001145_pt1 | contig 36327 bp, 24 predicted proteins | sample GraSluR1_MG_10_FD_207217 | JGI IMG/M metagenome (GOLD analysis project Ga0334887, IMG submission 207217) | Sludge microbial communities from methane-producing bioreactor in Wageningen University, Netherlands - Granular Sludge_18_07-R1 | ecosystem: Engineered > Bioreactor > Anaerobic >...
CATCGTTCACGACGATACGCTGGCGCGGCTGGACACGACGATCTATCCTGACGGGTTCTATGACCTGCGCTCGCGCGCCATCCGCAACGACGGCACGTTTACCGAGTTTTTCGTGCGCGGGGTGGAGATTCGCAACGCCAATCCGCCGACGCTCACGCCCGCGCCGAACGCCACGCCGACGCCGGTCTCGCCGCTGCCCACGCCCACGCCGGCGATATTGAGCCGCATCCCGGGCGGGCAGGGCTTCTATGCGCCGGATAACGGCGCCATCTTGCGCGGCGTCGTGCCGGTGCGGGCGACGGTCAACGGCACGTTGGAGCGGCGCTTTACCCGCTATGAGTTGGCGATCTCGCCGGCGGGTCTGGAGCAGTGGCAATTGTTGACTACCAGCAGGGACCAAGTGTGGCAGAACGTCATCTATGAACTGGACACCACGCGGTTCGGCGATGGCTTGTACGATCTGCGTCTGCGCAACGTGTACGAGGACGGCAATTACAGCGAGTATCACCTGCGCGGTTTGACAATTGCCAATGCAGGGCCGCCGCAGCCTGCCTTTTCGCCGGCTGCCGGCTTCACGCTGCCGCGCAGCGGGGCGGCTGTGTCGGGCATCGTCGATTTCGTGGGGACTGTGCCTGCCGAGAACCTGCTGCGCTGGGAACTGGCATGGTCGCCGGGACAGCGCGAAGAGTGGCATTTCCTGGTCGGCGGCGATCAGCCGGTAGCGAACGGCTTGTTGGCCCGGCTGGACCTGAGCCGGCTGTCGTCGGGGTTATATGATTTTCGGTTGCGTATCGTGCGTTCCGACTACAACTACACAGATCACCTAGTCCGCGATCTGCGCTTGGAGTCCCCGTAACAGAGGGCGATCCGGCCAAGCAGGTGAAGCGGATTTGGTCTGGACTTTTGGGAGAGGGTATAATGGCTTAATTGTACTCCAAAACGCCGGACGGTTTGCGAACCGGCGACGCGCAGTCGCCGGGCAGGGACGGGCCGGCATGCATAAGAAATATAGAGCCGGTTAGTTTGACAGACATTACACTGCGTCCGTAAGCGGACAACGAAAGATTCTGAGGTCAACGGAGGTAATGAGGACAATGGCACAACCAAAAATGGGGCGCATTCTATCTAGCCTGATGATTGCCGCGCTGCTCATTGCATCGTTTGGCGTGACGGCAAGCGCCACGGTGGAGAGCGCACCGGTCGCACAGCAGATCCGCGCCGAAGAAGTGCGGGGCGTGATCACCGGCGGGCAGTTCGCCGAGATCTGGCTGGGGCTGGAGCCGGTCACCCCGAATGAGCAGGTGACCGTCACGAGCACATGGGATCGGAACGACCCGATGTCGCAGGGGGTCGGCTTCTACGTACTGACTGAGCAAAACGTAACCGCAGTGCTCAACGGCGGCAAGGCGCGGGACAACAACCTGTCTGCCGCCAGCTCGCTTGGTCCTGGGTCCCTCGCCAATGAGGCAGGCGTTGTGTTCAATGCCACCGGCGGGGCCTATACGATCGTTGTGTTCAATGACTCGAACACGGACGCTGAATTCACGCTGACGGCGAAGAATGCGTTCATCACCGACGAGTCCAGTCAGGTGAGGGATCCCAACGCCTCTGCTGCGACGCCTGATACGGAGGACGAGGCGACTGAAGAAGCCGCGCCGGCGGCTGAGGAGGCAGAGGAGGCCACACCGGAGCCGGCTGCTACGCCGGAACCGGCCGCTACGCCTGAGGCCGAGGAGACCGCGGAAGCCGAGGCTGCGCCGGAACCTGAGGCGACGCAGGCCGCTGCACCCATGACGACGCCTGGGGTGGTGAAGGCGCAGGAGCTGAAGGGCGAACTGGCCGAGCAGAATGCGCAGCACTACTTCGGCCTGGAACCCAGCGAGCGAGACGGCACCATGAACCTGGTGCTTGCCTTTGACCCGCAGGACAGCTCCGAGCTAGCGCGGCGCATGAACTTCTGGGTGCTGGACGAGGCGGGCTTCAACCGCTTCCTGGACCCGAATACCAACGTTATCCTGAGCAATCTCGCCATCTCTGCCGGCAGCAGCCATCCGGATTTGGCGGCCAACGAGCGCTCGGCTAGCTTCTCCGCGTCCGGATTCGGCCCGTATATCGTGATTGTCTACAACAATTCGGCTGTGCCGGCTACCTATTCGTTGCGCGTGGACGGCGGCATCCTGACGGACGATTCGGGCCAGACGTTTACCGCTGCGGAAGGCGTTACGACGCCGGCGGCGGAAACGGAAGAGGCCGGCGCAGAAGAAGCGCCTGCCGCGACCGGCGAGACGGCGGCTGCGCCTGCGTCTACTGCGACGCGTGAGGGCGAGCCCGGCGGGACCTATACGGTGCAGGCAGGGGACACGCTCAGCCTGATCGCCCGCGATATCTATGGCAGCGTCGGTGCGTGGGAAGCGCTCTGCGCCTTCAACAACCTGACGGACTGCAACAGGATCGAGGTGGGCGACGTGCTGCAACTGCCCACCCAGGCGCAGATCTCTTCGGGCGCGACCGCTCCGGCTGCTGCGGCTACGCCGGCTCCGGCTGCGGCTGCTGCTACGCCTGAGGCCGAAGAAGAGGCCGAACCTGCGGCCACCACGCCTGTAACGGCGACGACCGGGATTACGACTACTGAGACTGTGACTGAGACCGAAGAGGCGGCCGCGGACGAAGAAGAAGCGGCTGAGCCGACCGTCGACCTCATCACCGTGCTAGAGGCGCAGGGCAGCTTCACCAACTTGGTGGACGCTCTGACAGCCGCCGGACTAGCGGATGCGCTCAAGGGGCCTGGCCCCTTCACGATCTTCGCGCCCACCGATGCCGCATTCGCTGCATTGCCGGCAGGGGCGTTGGATCAGCTCATGAGCAACCCCACCCAGCAGCTTACACAGATCCTACTCTTCCATGTGCTGCCGGGCGCAGTGTCGGCGGCGGACGTGACCGACGGCATGCAGGCGACGACCCAGCAGGGCAAGCCGGTTAGCTTTGAGGTTGCCGCCGGTTCGGTCAAGGTCAACGGCGCCAACGTCGTCGTGCCTGACCTTGAGGCGACCAATGGCGTCGTGCACGCCATCGACGCCGTGATCCTGCCTCCGCCCGACTGATCGGCTAGCAGCGGAGACGGGACGCGTTAACGTTCCAGCATAACCAGTGGGGTTGGGCACTCAGCGTCCAGCCCCATTTTTTGTTTAGCGGCCTCGCTCTGTGGAAACGCGCCACAATTTCGGACCGATCACGCTTGCCCCAATGCGCACATCCGTGCTACACTCTGGCTATGGCCGGCAGACAGACGCGTTCCTCCCATCCCGCCCCTTCAGCAGAGTCAGCAGCCGCTTCTGCAGCGCCGGCTCAAGCGGCATCCGAACTGGATGCGTGCGATCTGGCCGAGTTCTTCAGCGCCGGCGGCCCCCTGGCCCAACATTTGGAAGGCTACGAACTGCGGCCCAGCCAGCTTGAGATGGCGCAGGCTGTGAAGCGGGCGCTGCAGACCGAAAGTCATGCGTTGATCGAGGCGCCGACCGGCACGGGCAAGTCTATCGCTTATCTAGCTCCGGCCATTCTAAGCGGCAAGACCGTCGTCATCGCCACGGCCAATAAGTCGTTGCAACACCAGCTCTTCGCCAAAGACATCCCCTTCTTGCGCCAGGTCATGGACCGGCCAATCTCCGCGGTTGTGGTCAAAGGGCGCAGCAACTATATCTGCACGCTCAAGTGGGAGAAGGAACTGCTCGAACAGCGCACCTTTTCGCTCTATGATCGCGAAGACGAACAGGTGACCTTTTTGCGTTCTTGGCTGGACGAAACAGACACAGGCGACGTGGACGATCTGCCTTTTGTGCTTTCGCCCGACCTGCGCCCGAGGCTGGTCAGCTATCCGGATGATTGTCTGCACAGCGATTGTCGTTTCTATCACGACGATTGCTGGGTCAACCGTATGCGCGATCAGGCGGCTGAAGCCCAGCTGTTGATTACCAACCATCATCTGCTGCTCAACGCGCTGGAACTGGGCTTTGCCGGCGAACGCATCTTGCCGCCGGCCGCAGTTTACATCATCGACGAGGCGCACCAACTGGAGCAGACGGCTACCGCGGTCTATGAGACGAGCGTGACCGACTATACGGTCGCCCAACTGCTTGGTCGCGCCGTATATCGCGAGCATGTGGACGAGGGCGAGCTGGACGAGCTGCGCATGCTCAACACGCTGGCCTTTCAGGAGGCGGCGCATTTGAGCCGCGAGAACAGCTATCGCCTTGAGGGCGAGTTGGAGACGATGGGCAGCCTGAGCCATGCGCTGCGCAATCTGGCCCAGCGGCTGAAGTTGAGCAACCCCTATGGCAGCGATGATGGGGCAGGCTCGCCGGACAACGATGAAGAGGCCGAGGCTCGCAAGATCTACGAACTGGGCATCGAGGCGCTCAACAGCACGGCAGAGAAATTGGCGACCGTGGCGACCAGCCGCCATGATGATGTTTTGGTGCGTTATGCGCAGCGCGTTTTCGACCGGCGCTATGTCAGCCTGGAGTTGCATGCAGCCCCCATCGACCCGGCCAACCTGCTCACGACTACCCTCTTTCATCCGGAGGACGAGGACGGGCCTATCGCCCGCAGCGTGATCTGTACGAGCGCCACGTTGGCGACAAACGGCCATTTCGAGCACTTCAAACAGCGCTGCGGCATTCTGGCGACGGGCGAGGAACATGCGCTTCCGCCCGTCTTCGAGTACCCGCGCCAGGCGCTGCTCTATCAGCCGCCGTTGCCCGCCTATGATTGGCGCAACGCCGACGCCTATTACGATGGCGTGACCGTCGAGATTCAGCGCCTGCTGGAGGTAAGCCGGGGGCGCGCCCTCTGCCTCTTTACCAGTTGGAGCGGCTTGCAGCAGGTGAGCGACCGGCTGCAGAGTTTGGATCGGCCGGTGATTTGGCCGCTGCGCGCTCAGGGAGATGCGCCGCGCAACGCGCTGCTGGCCTGGTTCAAGGAGACGCCGCACAGCGTTCTGTTGGCGACGCGCTCCTTCTGGGAAGGCGTCGACATTCCGGGAGAGGACCTAAGCCTTGTGATCCTCGACAAGATGCCTTTCCCCACGCCGGGCGACCCGTTGCACAGCGCGCGCATGCAAGCCATCGACGATGCGGGCGGGAGCAGCTTTTCCGACTACATGATCCCGCTGATGACGTTATCGCTCAAACAGGGCTTTGGCCGCTTGATCCGGCGCAGTACGGACCGCGGGGTGGTCGCCATCCTCGATGAGCGGCTGAGCAGCAAGGCGTATGGGCGCAGAGCGCGCAACGATCTGCCGCCCGCACGGCCGACGCGGGAATTCAGGGATGTCTACCGTTTCTTCCAAGCGGACCGGCCTGCGGATTGCGAGTTTGCGCTCAACGTCTGGGCGGCGAACGGGACCGGCGAGGGAGAAGCTGCGATGATGCGCTGGCGCTGGCAGTTGCTGCGGATGCAGGACGGCCGCGCCGACGAGGATGCCGGGGAAGCGCCTGCCGGCGACATGGCCGCTGCCGCGGCCTACGCTGCGGTGCAAGGGCTGCGCAACCTGGCCGGGCGCGTCGAACAAGCCAATCGCCCTGCCGATCTCTACGGGGTGGAGTTGCGGTGCAGCCCTGCCGCCGAGGCGTGGTTCACCGGCAGCGACGGGCCGGCGGACCTGCGCCGCGCCTGGGAAGCGGAACGGCGGCGCTGGAAGGTCGTCCATGTGCTGCCCTTGGCTGATGTCGAGCCGGAGGTCGCCTGATGAGCGGCGAGGGGCCGGATGCGAAACCCAACGCCGATCTGGCATATGGCGAACCGCGCTGGCTGACGTGGGCTAGGGAATTGCAGGCGTTGGCGCAGAACGGCTTGGCCTATGCCCAGAGCCCGTTTGACGTAGAGCGCTATGCCGCGGTGCGCCGCATTGCCGTAGAGATGATGGCGGCGCAGACGGGCGCGGATGCGGCGGCGTTGCAAGACTTGTTCGACGGGGAGAGCGGCTATGCCACGCCGAAGGTGGATGTGCGCGGCGTGGTCTTTCGTGACGGGCGCATTCTGCTCGTGCGCGAGCGGTCGGATGGGCTTTGGTCGCTGCCCGGCGGCTGGGCGGATGTGAACGAGTCGCCCTCAGAGGTCGCGGAGCGCGAAGTGTGGGAGGAGTCCGGCTACCGCACGCGCGCCGTGAAGCTCTTGGCCGTGTGGGATCGTAGTCGACACGGGCATCCGCCGCATGCTTTCTCTATCTACAAGGTGGCGCTGCGCTGCGAATTGTTGGCAGGCGCGCCGGCCTCGAGCGTTGAGACAGACGGCGCGGCGTTTTTCGCGCCGGACGATCTGCCGGAGCTTTCCGTCGGCCGCGTGACCGCGGCGCAGATCGCGCGCTTTTTTGATCACCTTCACCAGCCCGACTTGCCGGCGGATTTCGACTGAGCCACGCGGCTGGCGAAACAATTTCCCACCCAACAAAACTAAACCGAGATCATCTCCGGCGGCAGGTGTTGCGTGCGGTTTAGAAAGCGCAACAGCAACGTGCCGTCATCCATGAAGTCGACGCCGGTGATGGCCGTGTTGTAGTGCTGGTAGAGGAAGCGGCGATCGGGGATTTGGTGGAAGAAAGCCTTGAGCAGGCTATCGATGAATGTGCCGTGCGACACGAGCGCAATCGATTCTTCGACGCCCTGGGCGCTGTGATCTTCGGCGCGCTGGAGGAGCCGGCGCGCCACGCGCATGGCGCGCGCATAGCAGGCGGGCATGTCTTCGTAGCCGCCGCGCCACCAGCCGTCTTCGTCGATGGCGTCCGGCAGGATGTAACCGGGAAAACGCTGCTGTATTTCGCTGCGGCCCATGCCGGGGCGGCTGACAAGGCCTTCGCCGGTGCGCGGGTTGCCGTGGAAGATGCCGCCGTGTTCGTGGATGTCGGCCCACACTTCGGGTTGTAGCGCCAGCGCGGCGGCGACGGGCTGGGTCGTCTGCAAAGCGCGCTGCATAGGGCTGCAATAGAGATGGGTGATGCCGTACCCGGCATTTGGCTGTGTCGGCGATTGGCCGTGGCGCGCTTCCGGGTGGCCGTTGGCGGCCAGATGTTCGGCCAGCCGAGCCGCCTGCCGTTCGCCCAGTTCGGTCAGCGGCGGGTCGACGTGGCGGTTACGCATGTAGTGATCGTAGCCGGCATCTTGCATCAGGAAGTTGTTGGCGGATTCTCCGTGCCGGATCAGGAATAGTCGCATGGCAGTGGCTTTCTAGGCGGCGATTTGGCTTTCCTGCGCGGCACGATACCATCAGACGCCGGGGCGGCCAAATGGCGGGGGCGGTGAAACGGATCGCCGCGGGTGCGGGGGCATCGCTCTGCGCTCGGCATGGCCCGCAGTTTGGATGCCGGGGCGTTGCTGTGCAAAATAAGGCGGTATCGACCTCATGCCGATAGCCACCCTCCAGGAGATGAGCATGGCGTATCGTACGTTGATTTCGGCAACCGAACTGGCTGCGAACCTCGGAGATGCAAACTGGGCCGTCATCGATTGCCGCTTTTCGTTGGCGGACACGGAGCAAGGCCGGCGCTTCTATCTGGCCTCGCACATACCGGGCGCGATCTATGCGCATATGGACGAAGACCTCTCCGGGCCGGTGACCCCCGGCAAGACGGGTCGCCACCCGCTGCCGGAGCCGGCCGTCCTGGCCGAAAAGCTATCTGCCTGGGGCGTCGACGAGCGCGTGCAGGTCGTCGCCTACGACGACAGCGGCGGATCGATGGCCGCGCGGCTGTGGTGGCTGTTGCGCTGGCTAGGCCATGACGCGGTAGCCGTAGTCGACGGGGGCTGGCCGCAATGGCAAGCGGCGGGGCTGCCCGTGACGCCCGCGATCAGCAGCCGCACGCCGCGCACTTTTGCGCCCAGGGTGCAAGACGGCATAGTCGCCACGGCAGAGGAAATCATGGGCCGCCTTGGCGCACCTGGGTTGGCGCTGTTCGACGCACGCACGGCGGACAGGTATCGTGGCGAGAACGAGACGATAGACCCGGTGGCGGGCCATATTCCCGGATCGGTATCGGCTCCGTACCCAGAGAACTTGCAGGAGGATGGACGTTTCCAGCCCGCGCCATTGTTGCGCGAGCGCTTTGCGGCGCTGCTGCAAGGCGCGTCGCCGCAGGAGGCGATTTTCTACTGCGGGTCCGGCGTGACTGCGGCGCATAATGTGTTGGCTGTAGCGCATGCCGGCTTGGGTGATGCGCGGCTCTATGCCGGTTCGTGGAGCGAGTGGATCACCGATCCCAATCGGCCGGTCGCCGCCGGGCCGAACCCCTGAGCCGAGCGTGAACAGGCGCGCTGTTCTTCTCGTCTGTTTGATCTGGGCTGTGATCGGGGCCGGCTGCGTCCCGTCAGGTGTTCCTGCGCGTCAAGCAAAGGGTGCGGGCAGTCTGAGGCTGCCGCCCGGTTATGCGGCGGATGTGGCGGCGGAAGGCTTGCAAGCCCCAACGCAGATGGCGAAGGACTCGCGCGGCCGGCTGTGGGTGGCGCAGATGGCGGGCGACGAGAACGCCGGTACGGGTCAGGTGATGGTCATCGACCTGGAGAGTGGGGAGCGCAGCGTCGTCGTGGAGGGGCTGCTCAAGCCGACCGGCATCGCGCTGTTGGACGGCTATCTCTGGATTGCGACCAAGCGCGAACTGCTGCGTGCGTCCCTGGAACTCCTGGATGAGGAGGGCATCGCCGGCCCGGTTGAGGCTGTGCTGAGTGATTTGCCTTTCGACGGGCGCTCCAACGGTACGTTGACAGTCACGCCGGAGCGCATGTTGGTCTTCGAGACGAGCGGGGCGCGCTTCGGCGGCGAACCGACGGCGGGTTCTGCGACGTTGTGGCGGCTGGACCCGGCGAAGCCTGAGGAGCCGGAAGCGCTGGCGACCGGGCTGAAGAGCGCGTACGGTCACGCCTACGATGCGGCTGGGCGGCTATGGGTGACTGAGATCGGCGCCGACTTGGTGAACGGCGCGGCGCCGCCGGACGAGTTGAACTTGATCGCGGCGGGCGCGGATTTCGGCTGGCCGCAGTGTTTTGCGATGCAGCAGCCTGCGCTGAACTATGGCGGCACACAGGTGCGCTGTCTGGGGACGCGCGCCCCCGTTGCGCTCTTTACCCCGCACGCCGCGCCGACGAGCGTCGTGGCTTCGCCCTGGGAACCGGACACGTTGCTGGTCGCTTTGCGCGGGGAAGGCGAAATTGTCCGCGTACCCGTCGCCTACGTCGGAGACAATGCCCAGGGCGAGGCGGAGACCTTTATCGAAGGGTTTGGCCGCCCGCAGCATCTATTGGTCTGGGATGAGGACAGCCTTATGGTTTCTGACCAGGCGACCGGCAGGATCTATCGCATCTATCCGGCGCAGGTTGTACGGAGCGACGTGACGGGCGCTCCCGACTGATTACCGACAAGGAAACGGAGAGGCGAATGGACAAGGCGTTTATGGTGATTGCCGCTCTATCCGGCGCCCTGAGCGTGGCGTTGGGTGCGTTCGGCGCGCATGCTTTGGAGGCGCGTTTGAGCGCTGAGTTGTTGCGCACGTTCGAGACGGGCGTGCGTTATCAGTTCTATCACACGCTGGCGTTGCTGGCGGTCGTGGTTGCGATTGGGCGCTGGCCGGCTTCCAACTTGCCCCCCGTCGCGGGCTGGCTTTTCGTAGCGGGGATCGTCGTCTTTTCGGGCAGTCTATATCTGCTGGTGATGACAGGTGCGCGTTGGCTTGGCGCGGTCACGCCGATTGGCGGCGCGGCGTTTATCGCCGGCTGGCTGTTGCTGGCGCTGGCCGCATGGCGCAGCTAGCGGCGTCGAGCTGCGATCAGCGGGATAGGGCGGCCGTCTGCCATGTAGCGTAGAGGCTGAGGCCGACGTAATAGGCGACGTAGAGCAGCGAGGCTGCGATCAGCCAGGGGCTGGGGGCCGGATGCTGGATGAGCAGGCCGACGTTGACCAGGCCCCACATGCAGGCAAGCGCCAAAGTCAGCCCTGGGCGCGTAGCCGTGCGCGAGGGGTAGACGTATTTGATGGGGACGAAGACGAGAGCGCTCAAGACGACGACCAGGGCGACGTTTAGCCAGGCGGGCAGGTTGAGGATAAACATGTAGAAGACCATAATGTTCCAGTAGGAGGGGAAGCCTTTGAAGTAGTGGTCTTCGGTTTTGGCGTCGCTCTGGCAGAATTGATAGGCCGAGGCGAGGAGAATCAGAATCGCGCCGGCGACGCGCAGCGATGGCGGCAGAAAACCGGCTACCGCCAGGAAATAGGCGGGCACGAATACATAGTTGAGGTAGTCGAGGATGTTATCCAGCAAGGCGCCGTCGAATTCCGGCAGCGCTTCCTTGACACGCAGGCGCCGCGCCGCGAAGCCGTCGAAGGCGTCGACGAACACGGCAACACCTAGCCAGATGAACGCCTCAATCCAGCGGCCGGCAGAGATGGCGAAGACGGCGAGCAAGCCCCAGACGGCTCCTGTGGCGGTGAAGGCGTGGACAGTCCAGGCGAGCGCTTGTTGGCGGCGCGAGGGACGCCAAACGCTCTCCTCGGCCTGAGAATCGGCGCCGGAATAGAGGTTCTCGGTTTTCATCATGGCGATGGATCTTTGCTCCTCAATGACGGCTCTATGATGGCATCGAACGCGACGATGGGGTGGAAAGGCTTTGCGGCGTGCAGTTCTTTCGCTACGGCTAGCGCGCCGTTGAGCAAGAGGGGCATATAGAGCGGGTCATATGCCCAAGCTCTGCGATACACCCTTTTGCGGCGCGGCTTTGTGTCTTGGCCAACTCGATGCTATAATCGCCGTAACCGGTTGAAGGGTTAAGCAGAACAGGAAGCAGCCATGTCCACAGCGAGTCGTACCTCGGACAGCGCAGTCCCTCCCTATGCCGAAAGTGTTGTAGCACAGGACGTCGGTGCGCGCAAGCGGGTCGAGTTGGGATTATCGCCGCGGCGACCTACGGCCAAGACGGTTCCGCAGCGCCCGCCGCGGACGGATGGCTTTCCGGCGCCGCCGGCCGCTCTGCCCGCTTTGCTCTCGATGATCGTGCTGGCAACCGTGTTCCTGGTGCTGGCAAACATGTGGGATCTGTTTCCGGCTTGGTGGCATGCGCCGCGCATTGTGGCGGACTCGATGCGTTCGGTGACGGCGTCGGTGACGACGCCGATTGCGGACCCGGTGCACATCGCCGGGTATCGGCTGTTGCTGGCAGACGATTTCAGCCAGGCAGAAACCGCCTTTTCCGTGGGCGACCAGCCCGGCCAATGGCGCATCGAGCACCAACCGACCAGCTCGATCTATCGCATGGAGGTATGGCCGAATCGCATAGTGTGGAGCCTGTTGGGCGTGGAAGACCCGAGCTCGCATCGCGTGCAGGCAAGCGCGATTGTGGCGACCCATACGCCTTGGGGCTATGCCGGGGTGGTCGATCGCTATGTCGATGCCGATAATTTCTATCTGTTCCTGGTGGACGGCGAAGGCCGGTTCGCGGTGCAGATGCAAAAGGACGGTGAATTGGCGACGCTTCAGCCCTGGACAAAAGCGAACTTCCTCAATTTGGCGGGAAGCACGAACACGTTGACGGTAGACGACGACGGGCGGACGTTGCGCTTCTACGGCAACGGCATGTTGTTGTATGAGGGGCCCGCCGGCGCCGCCGCCGGCGCCGTTGGCCTTGTCGGCGGCGCGCAGGAAGCGGGCGCCGCGGAAATCCGCTTTGACTGGCTGCAGTTGTATGACTTGGCGCTGGACGCCAGGAACTGACGCTTCGGTTGGTTCAGACCCAGAATGGTATAGCAAACTTATGGAAACAAGCATGATGATCTCGCGCCTGCGGGCGGCCATTGACGCACAAGATGATGAACTCGCCGAGAAGCTGGTCCACCGCTTGACGGCCGAGGATGAAGACGAACTAATCCAACTGGCGGCGAAGGACGAGGCCGACTGTTGCTGGTGGGCCGTGCGCGCTCTGGCGCTGGTCGGCTCGGGCAAAGCGGTGGATGTAATCTCGCGCAAGCTAACGGACGAGGACTCGGCGCTGCGCTCTGCCGGCGCGCTGGCTTTGGCGCATCTCTACGAGCGTGCGCCCGAAGCGGCTCGCCCGGCCATTCCGGCGCTGGCCGCCATGTTAACCGACGCGGACGGGTTGGTGCGGCAGTCTGCGGCGGATGCTCTTGCCCGCTGCGGCGATGACGCCGTGGCCGCGCTGGGCGCGGTGCTAGATTCGCTACACGATGGCGCACGCGCGCGCGCCGCCTATGCCCTGCGTAAGATCGGCACGCAGAACGCAGCGGCGCTGCTATATCCGCTGTTGGACGACCCGAATCATCTGGTGCGCTCTTACGCCTATGACGGCTTGGATGACATGGGGTTGACGCAGAACATCATTATTGCACCGTAAGCATTATTGCACCGTAAGCCTTGCCGTTGAGGGCGAGCGTCACAACGGCTGCTCGACTATGCGACATGGGCGGGCTAGGATCGCCCGCAGCGCCCGAATCGCGCGATGAGCCGTGACCGACTTGATATCGCCTGCGACTTAGGTTATAATGTGCGCGTAGTAGGCTGACAGGATCGAAGAGAGGCATCGTTTGGGGCGGATGGGTCGATTCGTAGCAAGCAATCATCTATTCATCTGACGCCGCTACGTCATCATCTGGCCGGCTTCCGGCATATAGCTCAAGACCCCTGCAACAGCGCCTCTCCAAATTGACCGCTTAATCTACCAGCCCGTTTGCGAATAGGAGTTGGGACGCGGCGTTTTCTGAATACTTCAAGCGAGTTTCAGGCGATTGGTTCCCGCGTGCCGGCGTTTCGCATAGCAGGTTAGGGCAAGAGCCAGGTTTGTCTTTCTATGCAAAGAATGGATAGCAGGATTCTTCGTTCGTTGGAATTGGGCGGAGCGAGACGCACGGTTCGTTTCGTCGCCGTCGCCGTTTTGCTGATGTTCGTCTTGAGCGCCTGTGTCACCACGATCCCGGCGCAGCCTGCGGGCGAGGCGGGCGCTTCGGCGGCAAGGCTGTCGGATATTGCGGACTATAGCCTGCCCGATCCCGAAGCGGTGATTGTGCCGGACGTCACGGCGGTCATTAATACTGAAGGGTCGCGGGCAAATGTGCGCACGGGCCCGGAACTGGACGCACCGATCGTCGCCAAGGCCGATCCGGGCGACGAGTTCAAGGTGATCGGCAGTAGCGAAGACGGTGAGTGGTGGCAGGTCTGTTGTGTGCGCGGGCAGATGGACGCCGCGGGCGAGGCCACGGAGCCGGCTTGGCTGGCGGCTACGGTGGTTGACCTGGTTGGCAATGCCGATGCAGTGCCGGTGGTACAAGCCATCATGCCGGAAACGCTCGAGGCCTCTTGGCGCTTCGATTGGCATTGCGGCTCGGATCGCTGCGAGATCAACGAGTGCGGCGGCGTCGTCGACGCCAAGGCGGATGCCGACGGAAACGAACAATGGCTGCAGGTGGAACATACGCCTGTTTGGGACGAGGGTTGTTTCGACGAGGTTGATCCCTGGGTGTTCGAGGTGGATCGCTTCACGGGCAAAGAGCGCAGCGGCCAGTTGATCGACAACTTTGTGTACAACTACTGGATGGGCGCACAGCCCGGCCCGGCAACGGACGTCTATACGCTCGACGATGGGCGCAACGTGGTGGTGTGGTGCAGCGGCCCCCACGAGTTGGAGATCGAGGAGAGCGACGGGTGGACCACCGTTTATAAGGGCAGCACGTGTCATGATGTGCAGTCTGGCGAGCTGGTTTTCCTGGAATACACCAAGCGTTGGCTGTTCACAGGAGAATACGGCGACCAGAGGTACGAGCGCGCCTATTTTGGCGATTTCGAGACGTACGAACAACGGCTGGTGGACACAAACGTCGATCTGTTGTATGTTGAAAAGCAGTAGCGAGCTGTTTGCAGTTATTACCCTATCGGGTTCCTCCAGGCATGCCTGGTTGACCATAGATCTGCCATCGGCGAAGTAGTTTATCTTGAGGCACTTTACTTTCTTCATTCGTGAGTCTAAGAAGGAGCATTCACATGACTCGAACACGCAGTAGTCGTTTCATTATTGCAGTGCTCATAGCTGTCCTGCTCATGGTTCCGGCAGCTGTGGCTTCCGCGCAAACCGGCCCTGCCGATCCTCCGCCGATTGCGATCAAGGGACCGCGCTTGGCTCCGCCGGCGATTCCGCACAGCAGCGTTCTGGATCCGTACGTGATCTACAACAACCTGCTTGTCCCGCCGGGCCTGCCTGCGCAGTCGCTTGAGGCTGACGCCGCTGACGGCGGTCGCGCCCAGGAGAAGCCTGGCCGCGGCATCCGCCAGACCGCAACCGGCATTGGTTTCGGCCTGTTGCTGTACGACACCCCGAACGTCTGCAACAACTTCGATCCGGGCGGCGACTGGGCGTCCCTGACGACCAACACCGACATCTGGACCGACTGGTTCGGCGGTTGGGCTCCGTTTGCGATCGACAATGGCTACTACCAGGCCAAGAACGTGACCTTCTCGCGTGAGCGGTCGGTCGGCCCCGGCAACACCTATGTGCATGCCGAGAAGAACATGGCGACGGCGCAGCATTCCGCCAAGATCGCCAGCAACCAGCCCTATGCAGCCGGCTTCGGCAGCCCGATCATCCCGGTTCCCGAAGGCTTCGAGGGCGGCAAGGCTCTGGTTACGGTCAAGTACCTGATCTGGGACCATGACACCGGCGGCGGCATGGGTGACGGCTGGGACTACGACTGGGCGTCCTTGGGCGTCAAGCCCGGTGCAGCCGGCGACACCGCTATCTACGTCAACGGTTATGTTCGCGGCGAGTGGGCCGAGATGACCAACACCATCGATCTCGGTGACGCCAAGGACATTATGGTTCTGTTGCAGGGCCACTCACCTGGCGCCTTCAACTCCAACATCTACTTCGACGATGTGCAGATCGCCTTCATCGACGCCCAGGGCAACGGTGCGTATCTGAAGGACTGCAAGCTGGCCGAGTCCGTCAAGTAAGACTCTGTTAGCGGCCGGCCTTCGGGCCGGCAGAAGCGCATACGACAAGAGCCGCTCCTCAGGGGGCGGCTCTTGTTATTATTGTGTGCATTTCTCAGGCGTGACGGCGTGACGGCCTATTCTGTTGCCAACGGGACAAAACCCGCCTGCTGAAGGTAGGTGTGCAGGTCATGCCGGGCGCGCGCGGCATAGGCGGCGTAACGCTCAACCTTCGAGCGGATGCGCTCTGTCATTTCGGGCAGCAGCCCCATGTTGGCCTTCATGGGCTGGAAGTCCTTCGGCTCGGCGTGGGTGATGTAGTGAAGCAATGCCCCGCTCATGGATGTGGCAGGCAGGGTCAGCGGAGTTTTGCCGATGAGCAGGCGGGCGCAGTTGATGCCTGCCGCCAGACCGCCCATAGCGCTGCCCACGTAGCCTTCCGTGCCGGTGATCTGCCCGGCAAAAAAGAGATCGGCGCGGTCGCGGAATTGCAGCGTTGGGTGCAGCAGTGTGGGGCTGTTGATGAATGTATTGCGGTGCATCTGCCCCAGGCGCACGAACTCGGCTTCAGCCAACCCAGGGATCATGCGCAGGATTTCCTCTTGGGCGCCCCAGCGGATGTTGGTCTGGAAGCCCACCATGTTGTAGAGGGTCGCGGCGACGTTGTCCTGGCGCAGTTGCACTACGGCATGGGGGCGGCGACCGGTGCGCGGGTCGCGCAGACCGACCGGACGCAGCGGCCCGTAGGCGAGTGCGTTGATGTCGCGGCCGGCGAGCGCTTCGACGGGCATGCAGCCTTCGAAGTAGCGCTCCAGCTCTTGTTCAAACTCCTTGAGCGGGATGCGCGGGGCCGCCAACAGCGCGGCGACGAAGGCTTCGTACTCGTCTCGGTTGAGCGGGCAGTTAATGTAGTCGCCCTGTTCCTGGCCGGGTTCGCTGTTGCGGTCATAGCGGCTCTGGCGAAAGGCGATGGACATGTCAATGCTGTCTGCGGCGACGATGGGCGCCATAGCGTCGTAGAAATAGAGGTGCTGCTGTCCGGTCAACGTCTGGATGCGGTTCGTCAGCCGTTTGCTGGTGAGCGGGCCGGTGGCGATGATAACGGGGCCGTCGGGAATGTCTTCGACCTCGGTGCGCACGACCGTGATGTTGGGATGTTCGCCGATGGCCGCAGTGATCTCGGCGGCGAAGTCGTCGCGGCTGACGGCCAGGGCGCTGCCCGCGGGCAACGCATGGCGGAAGGCCGTGCGAATGATGAGGCTGCCCATGTCGAGCATCTCTTGCTTGAGAATGCCCAGGGCGCGGTCGGGCAGCGTGCTGCCCATTGAGTTGCTGCAGACCAGTTCGGCCAGACGGTCGGTGGTATGCGCCGGCGTCGGCTGATGGGGGCGCATCTCGAACAGGCGGACGGCATGGCCGCGCCCGGCAAGCTGCCAGGCGGCTTCTGAACCGGCGAGGCCGCCGCCGATCACGGTGACTGTCGTTGTCATACTCCAGCTCACTTTCTAGCGCATGGCGGTTTGGTCCGCCGCGCAAGTGAGGGATTGTACCAGAGCCGCACCGATCTTGCCAACGGCTTTGGCGCGCAGCCGCGGCATGTTATACTGAACATAACGACTCGGAGGCGGCCGGCAAGGTCCATGCGCCGCTTATTGAACCTTACCGATGGAACGGGCCCCAGCTATGAACCCAGTGGACATCATCATTAAGAAGCGCGATGGTCACGAGTTGACGCCGCATGAACTGCACTACTTCGTCAAGGGGATCGTATCCGGCCAAATTCCCGACTACCAGATCGCGGCATGGACGATGGCCGTCTACTTTCAGGGGATGACCGAGGCCGAGACGACTGACTTGACGATCGCAATGGCGGAGAGCGGCGATCAACTCGATCTGCACGATAGCGTCCCGCCCGGCGCCGTCATCGTCGATAAACACTCCAGCGGCGGCGTGGGCGACAAGACGACGTTGGTCGTGGGGCCGGTTGTGGCGGCTTGCGGGTTGTCCGTAGGTAAGATGAGCGGCCGCGGCCTGAGCTTTACGGGCGGCACCATCGACAAGCTAGAGAGCTTTACGGGGTGGACCGCGGAGTTGAGCGAAGATCGCTTCCGCCATCAACTGCGCGAAGTCGGCCTGGTGGTAGCAGCGCAGACGGCCGACCTGGCGCCCGCGGACAAGATTCTGTACGCGCTGCGCGATGTGACGGGGACAGTGCCCAGCTTACCGTTGATTGCCGCCAGCATTATGAGCAAGAAACTGGCCGCCGGCGCCGACGCCATCGTGCTGGACGTCAAGTGCGGCGCCGGCGCGTTTATGCGGACGCTGGACGAGGCGCACGCGCTGGCTCGCCTGATGGTCGCTATCGGTGAGCGCGCCGGACGCCGGATGACCGCGCTGATTACGCAGATGGAGCAGCCATTGGGCCGGGCGGTCGGCCATGCGTTGGAAGTGCGCGAGGCGATTGAGACGCTGCGCGGGGATGGGCCGGAGGATTTTCGCCTGCTGGCGGAGGCCGTGTCGAGCGAAATGGCGCTGTTGGGCGGCGATCTCTCGCGTGAGGAGGCCGCGGCAAAGGTGCGCGAGGCCGTGGCGAACGGAGCCGCGTTCGAGAAGTTTCGCGCCTTCATAGCGGCGCAAGGCGGGGATGTTCGCCAGGCGGATGATCCGGCCTTGCTGCCTGCCGCGCCCCTGCGGCTGGAGGCGCCCAGCGAGCGTGCCGGCTATGTGCAGGCGATCGACAGCCGGGCCCTCGGCTTGGCCGTCGTCGAGCTGGGCGGGGGGCGGCGCAAGAAAGGCGACGCCATCGACCATCGCGTCGGTGCGGTGTTGCATGCTAAGACGGGCGACCAAGTGGAACGCGGGATGCCGCTGTGTACTGTCTATGCTGCGGACGAGGAGGCCGGGCGAACTGCTGTGGAACAGATCAGATCTGCGTTTATAGTGGGGGATGAGCCTGTTGCGCCGTTGCCGGTGATATACGAACGCATCACCGTTGAGGAATGACCTACCAGTTGGTGACGAGCCTCTCTAGGGCGATGGTCTCAAAGACTTGGGCTGTCTGTTGGGCGATGCCAAGCCAGCTATAACGCTGCGCCACTTCCTCGCGTCCGGTCTTGCGGCGCTGCGCCGCGGCTGCCGGGTTCGAGAATAGTTCGCGCACGGCCCACGCGATGCTCTCCGCGTTATCCGGGAAGACGGTGAGGCCGTTGCGCATGTGGCGCACGACTTCGCCCAGACCGCCCACATCGCTGGCAATCACATTACAGCCGAGCGCCATAGCCTCTAGCGCTACGATGCCGAACGGCTCGTAGATGCTGGGGAAGACCGCCGCGTCCACTGCCTGGTAAAGCAGATCGCGTTGGCGGTTGGAAATAAAGCCGAGAAACTGCACAGCATGTTCGATGCCTAGGGCGTGCACCTGCGGCGCAAGGCTGCGTCCGTTCTTGCCGGCTACGAGCAGCCGAGTGTTGGGGAACTCGGCCAGAATGGCGGGCATGGCGTCGATGAGAACGTGGACGCCTTTTTCGTGTACGATGCGCCCGACATAAAAGAGCAGACGTTCGCCGTTGGGCGCGTAGCGGCGGCGCAGTTCGGCAACCTCATCTGCGGCGCCGAACGTGAGCGCTTCGATGTCGATGCCGTTGGGGATGACGACGATCTTGTCGGAAGGCGTGCCGAAATAGGCGCTTAGTTCCGAGGCCATGTAGGCGCTGCACACGATGACTTTCCATGCCTCATGACAGATGCGCCGTTCCAACTCGTCGATCTGGCGGCTGGCGGCGGTGACGGGGTAGCCCTGCTGGCGGCCGCGCTCGGTGGCATGGATGGTCACAGCCAACGGCAGCTTGAACTCGTTTTTGAGCGCGATGCCGGCCGCTCCCGGCAACCAATCATGGATGTGAATGATGTGAAGCGGCTCGCGACGGATCTGCTCGGCAGCGAACTCCAGCAAAGCGTCGTTGCTGGCGATGACGTGGTTGTAATGATTATGTGTGTCTAGGGGAGGCAGATCGATGCGGTGAACGGTCAGGTTATCGTTAACCTGCTCCAACGCGGGGCCATTGGCATAGCGTGTGGTGACGACTTCTACCTGAAGCTGGCCGAAGGCGGTTTGTCGTCCGCCGAGGTTGCGGATCAGGCCGGTTACGTGCTGGCCCATGCCGCCCACGATGTAGGGGGGGTATTCCCAGCTTAGTTCTAAGATGCGCATAGGCAATTGGTTGGAATTTCCGTCCTGAATTTTCTGCGTTCTGCGTTCGATGTCTGCAGGTGCAGCCATTGGGCCGGCGGGCGCAAGGCCCGGATAGCGCTTATGGGCCGCCGCTCTCAATGCCGAGCGGCACGCTTTCCCCATTCTGTGCGATGCGATACGCCTCTAGCCGTCGCGGTTGCGGCGGAGGTGATTCGCCGTCCATACCCTTTAGCGCGGCGCACGCGGCGTCGAACGTTAGCCGGGCGGCGGGCGAACTAAGGGCGGCGGGTTGTGAGACGGAATTATACTGCGCGCCGGCCCAAGTCGCCCAATAGACCGGCCCCTGTATGGCGGCGTGCGCCGTAAAGACAGGATCGCCGCCTTGCGGCCCCAGCCAGAAGGCCGCGTCGGGGCGCATGGCGCGCAGCTCGGCCAAGCGGTGTGCGCCGGTGTGCGCCTCGCCCAGCCACAGATACGCGCCGTGTGCGCCGGGATCAGAGAGCGCTCCTGCATCCGGGTCGAGCAGATGAACGGGAATCGGCGCCGGGCTGCCGGCTAGAAGAGCAGAGAGCGGCGCGAGCCACGCCGGAGGGAGGCCGGCGACGGCGATCTGTTGTGCGCCTTCATGTTGGGCGACTGCGGCGATGGCGGCGATCAAATCCGCCAGCCAGCCAAGGTCGCCGTCCGGGGCGGCGAAACGTCCATCCGCGCCGAGGATATAGGGCGCAAGCCAGTTGACGCGGCCTGCGGTGAGTTCCTGGCCCGCGGCGATTGCCGTGTCGAAGTTGTAGGGGCCGATAATCGCGGCCGTGGCCGGGTCGACCAAGAGCTTGGCCGCGGCGCGGCGGGCGTTGTCGGGCCGGTTGGAATCGTCAAGGGCAAGGGGCAGAACGTCTATCCCGGCAGGCGAGCACGTCTCGATGGCGGCGCGCAACGCCGCCAGGGCTTCGTAGCCTGTCTCGCGATACAACCCCTCGAAGGGGGCGATCAGGCCGATCTTGACGACGGGGCGCACAGGCGTACAGCCTGCGCCGGCGAGCAGAAGAACCAGCAGCGCCGTCGCGAACCGGCCCAGGCGGCGAGCGCGGGGCCGATCAATAGCCGTAAATGCGCAAATTCTGTTCATGCTCCGCCAAGGTGCGGGCAAAGACATGGCGGCCTTCGTCGCCGGTCGCCAGGAAGAAGCAGTAGTCGCTGGCGGCCGGATTGCGCGTGGCTTCGATGGCGCTGAGGCCCGGACTCGAGATCGGGCCGGGAGGCAGCCCCGGGTTCAGATAGGTGTTGTAAGGGCTTGTGACGGTGACGTACTCCTCGATGCGCTGCGGCTTCCACCACCAATTGCCGACCGTGCCGCGCGCATACTGCACCGTGGGGTCAGCCTGAAGGTAGTTGCCGCCGACCTCTACAACGCAAGCGCCGTTGAGCCGGTTCAGGTAGACGCCGGCGATGAGCGGCCGTTCGTCGGCCTGGACGGCCTCGCGCTCGACGATGCTGGCGAGCGTGATCAGGTTGCGTCCGCTCAGCCCGCTGCCGCCGCCGACGAGGCCATCGCGCCCAACCTTGTTCTCGAAGTTGTCGAGGAAGGAGGCCAGCACGATCTCCGGCTGTGCGGCGAAGACGGGGAAGCGATAGGTGTCTGGGAAGAGGTAGCCTTCCAGCCCGGCGTCGGGCGGCAGGTCTTGCAGGAAATCGTAGTCGTCAAAGATGCCAAGGCTGCGCGGCTGGCGTACTGCGGCTAGGAAGCGATCCGGCTCCATCACATTGTTCTCGGCCAGGCGTTCCGCGATTTCTTCGGCGCGGAATCCTTCGGGGATGGTGACGAGCACTTCTTCGAACAGGGCGGTCTGCAACGCCGTAGCAAGCTCGGGGATCGTCATGGTTTCGGCCAGCATGAAATTGCCGGCTTCGATGCGCCGTTCGAGGCCGGTGACGCGCAGATAGAGGTTGAAGAGGTCGGCGTCGCGGACCAGTCCCTCTGCGGCGAGGCGGGCGGCGATAAAGCGCGCCGGTTCGCCGGGGTTGATGACAAAGGGGCGTGGGCGCGGGTTATCGCCCGCCGGGATATTGAGTTCCTGTTCGCGCAGGCGCAGGCTGAAGGCCAAGATCTGCTGTTCGATGTTGTCGGGCGTGAGCGCGCCGCTGCCTGCATCCGGGTCGATTAGCCCGGCTGCTGCTTTGGGGGCGCCGAGGAATTGCTCGGTCAGGTGGGCGCTGGCGACGAGCCACGATCCCGCCAGCACGCCCACGACCATGAGCAGGAAGGCGAGGCGCAGCAGATTGCCGAGCAGGTTTTCAGGCCGCAAGAGATCGCCCAGCTTGGGTCTATGGCGCGTATGCGGCTGTGCGTGCCGGAACAGGTTGGTGCGAGCGTCGGTCCTCATTGGCGTTAATGACTCACTGTGCAGGCGTTTCTGCACCGGTTTGGTATGGCAGATCGATGCGCCCGAAGTCGGCGCGTTCGCCGGTGTTTTGGCTGTCCAGGTAGCTGCGCAAGATGACGGCGGCTGCGACTGCGTCCTCGCTGCTGCGAGATTCGCCGCTGGCCAACAGTTGTTGCGCCGCGTATGTGCTCAGTCGCTCGTCCCAGAAGATGATAGGGAGCGGCCGGCCAAGCAAGGTGCGCAGGGCATGGGCAAGACGCATGCCCCATTTGCGCACGGTGCGGGTCTGGTCGCTGTCGCTGCCGTCCATATTGAGAGGCAGGCCGCAGATGACGGCGACCGCTTCTTGCTCGGTTACGATGGCGGCCAGACGGGCGAAGTCCTGGCGACGGCTGCCGCGGGTGAGCGTCAGCAGCGGGTGAACCGAGAGACGCAGCGGATCGCATGCGGCTACGCCGATGCGCGATAGTCCCACGTCGAGGGCGACAAGCTTGCCGGCGATACCGGGGGCTTCTTCCCGGGTGCGGTCAGGCGCAGTATGGCTCATGGCAGCTCGGTCGGGCTGAGGTACTCCACGCGCACCTGGATGCGATTGGGAAACTGCGGCAGCGAACGCAGCCAGTCCGGGTCGCGATAGATGTCGGGCGAAACCTCCAACGGCCAGCGGGCGGCGATTGCCTGGGCCGCCTCTTCCGGCGGACGGCCGGCAATGAGCCGCTTCACTTCGACCGGGTCGATGGGGATAACGTAATCCGCAGATGCGGTCATCGTGAACGTCACGGCGCGCCCGATGGCGGTGACGCCGGGCGCGCGGCCGAAGCTGACGCTGTCCGCGACCAAGAGACCGCGTTGGGGAACGTTCTCGCGCAAGGCCGCCAGCATCACATCCTGGGTCTGCTCTTGATTGAGCGCTGTGCCCTGGATCAGGGAGCGCAGCGTAAGCCGCACTTCGTCGCCTTCGTCGTCGTTGAATCTATCGAAGGCCTGGGCGATGGTGAAGATCTGCATCGATTCCGGAGGCAGCCATTCACCGGGCTCTAGTTCGGCCTGTAACGTCGCATATGCTTCGGCTTCGACCTCGGCTTGAACCTGGGCGAGCAGGTTATCTTTGTCCTGCTGCGTGACGACGCGCACCAGGCTTGAACCGCCGCCAAAGGTCGCGCCGGGGTTGCTGACGCGCACGCGGAAGCGCAGCGCGCCGCTGACGGTGTTGATGGTGTTTGCCCGCACGTTGCCCGCCACGCCCGGCTCCAGCGCCTCGATAGGTACGGTAACGCGTGCGCCGATGCCGCCTTCCAGGCTGGCGGACTGCGTCGTGCGGAAGTTGACGGGCGTACCGGTGCTGGTGCTCACCACGGTGCCGGAAGGGATTTCGACCGGGGCTGCGCCCAGGTTGTTGAAGACGACCGAGCCGGTGGCATTGTCGACGGGCTTCTGCTGTGAGCCGGTCGTGTCGATGACGCCGGTTTTTTCGAGCGTGACCTCGATCAGCCTGCCGGGAACGGCCCTGGCTTCGATGTCTGAGGCGACAAGCGCCGGGTCAGCGGTGATTTGAACCGTGGTTGCGATCGCCTCTTGGCCCGGCGTCAGCGTGATGGTGGCTGCGGGTAAAATGTTGAGCGCAAAGACGGCAAGCAGGGCGACGATCAAGATGGCCATAAAGCCCTGGGCGATCAGGTGCAGCCACCACGGCAGGCCGCGGCGGAGCGCTTCTCCCTGTGCGATGCGCCGGCGGCGGGCTTGATGCGCGTTGGGGCGCACGGCGCGGCCGATGATCTGCTCGCGCCGCCAGGCGGGGGCTTCCGGCAGCGCAGGCAGCGGCCGGCGCGGGTTGACCAGCGGCGCGATGGGGCGCATGTGGTAATCGCCGGGAACATCTTGCCGCCGCGTATAGACGGGGATGCCGGCGACGGCCGCGCTCTTGCGCGCCGGCTGATGGCGGGTGACGAGGGCGAGAGGAGTCTGCTGCGCCTGGGCTTGGCGCAGCAAGATGCGCATACGCGCCGCACTGTCGATCTCCGTCCAGTCGGGCGGGAGTTCCAGGACGATGTGACGGCGGCGATGACGGCTAAGTTCCTGGCGGACGGCTTCGAACGTGGCGTCTGGCGGAATGGTCAGGAAAGTGGGCATGGCGACGTTAGAATCGGCGGCAGGCCGGCGACGCGGGCGTCAACCGGCCTGCTGTCCAATTCAGCGAAGATTCTCTTCCACCCAAGCGGGCACACGATGCAGGGCGTCGGGCAGGTTGGCGGCGTCCTTGCCGCCGGCCTGGGCCATGTGCGGCGCACCGCCGCCGCGCCCGCCAATGATCGGCGCGATGGTCTTGACGAGGTTGCCGGCGTGAATGCCGCGTGCGGTCAGGTCGTTGGTGACCGCGGCGACAAGTTGCGGACGTTCGCCGATGACGGCCCCAACGACGACTACGCTGCTGCCGAGCTTGTCGCGCAGCCAGTCCGTCATACGGCGCATGGCGTCAGCGTCGTCGGCGTCGATCTGTACAGCCAGCACGGCGACGCCGTTGACCCGCACGGCCTGATCGAGCAAGTTTTGCGTCTGGCGTAAGGCCAACTGCTGCTTGGCCTGGGCTAACTCGCGCTGGAGGCGCTGGTTTTGCGCCTGGAGCTGTTCGACGGCGCTGACGATCTCGTCCAGAGGAGCGTGCAGCAGTTCCGCCGCGCCGGCGACAGCGGCGAACCGGCGTTCGATCAGGTCTTCGGCGGCGCGGCCGGTGACGACCTCGACGCGACGGATGCCGGCGGCGACGCCGCCCTCGCTGATGATGCGGAAATTGCCGATCTCGGCGGTGGAGTCTACGTGCGTGCCGCCGCAAAGCTCCATGCTGACGCTTTCTTCTTCGCCAAAACTGACCACGCGCACTTCGTCGCCGTACTTCTCGCCAAACAGAGCCATAGCGCCTTCTTCCACCGCACGCGCATATGAAGTCCAGCGCGTCTTGACGGGGTAATTCGCCAGGACGATGGCATTGGAACGCTGCTCGATGCCGGCGAGTTCCTCTTTGCTGACCTGCTGCGGATGGGTGAAGTCAAAGCGCAGACGGTCCGGCGCGACGAGCGAGCCGGCCTGGTGCACATGGTCGCCGAGCTGCTCGCGCAGCGCGGCGTGCAAAATATGGGTGGCTGTGTGATTGCGCATGATGTCCCAGCGCCGTTCGGTGTCGATGACGGCGACGGCGGGGTCATTGACGCAGATGGTGCCGGCGGTGACCTTGCCGATATGGACGATCAGTCCGGGGATGCGGCGGCGCGTGTCGGTCACCTCGACGCTCCACACGGGCGCGTCCATGTCGTCGGGGAAGTAGTAGATTTCGCCGCTGTCGCTCACCTGGCCGCCGCTTTCAACATAGAAGGGCGTTTCGGGCAGGACAATCTCGACCTCTGCGCCGGCATGAGCCTCCTGCACGCGCACGCCGTCCGCCAAGATGGCGGCGACGACGGTGTCGATTTCGGCCAGATTCTCGTAGATTCGGTGCTGCACGCCTTCCGGGCCGAGGACGCCCTCGCGCTGCAAGTCTGTGAGCAGCGCGCCGTAGACGGAGACGTCTGGGGCGACTTTCTCTTGGACGGTGGCGCGGCTGCGCTCCTTTTGTTCGGCAAGGGCGATGTTGAAGCCGGTCTCGTCCACGGTGAAGCCCTGCTCGCCGGCGACATCGCGCGTCAAGTCCAGCGGGAAGCCGTAGGTGTCCCACAGGTGGAAGGTGCGGTCGCCGGGGATGACGCTTATGCCCTCGGCGCGCAGTTGCTGCATGAGGTCGTCGAGGATGCCGAGGCCGGCGGTGAGCGTGCGCTGGAAGCGCTCTTCCTCGTCGGTGATGGCCTGCTGGATGAAGCCCTGCTTGGCGCGCAGGTCGGTGTAGTGGTCGCCCATCTGCTCGATGACCGCGGCGGCGACGTCGGCCAAGAAGGGCTTGTCGAAGCCGATCAGCTTGCCGAAGCGGGCGGCGCGGCGCAGGATCATGCGCAGGACGTAGCTGCGCCCCTCGTTGCCGGGCAGGACGCCGTCGCCGATGAGAAAGGTCATGGCGCGGGCATGGTCGGCGATGGCGCGGTAGCGGTAAAGGTGCTGGCGGCGGTGGGCGGCATCTTGCCGCAAAAGCTGCTGGATGCGGTCCATGATGGGGCTGAAGGCGTCGGTGTCGTAGTTGTTGTCCTTGCCCTGCATGATGCTGGCGAGGCGTTCGAGACCGGCGCCGGTATCTACGCCCGGCGCGGGCAGGGGTACGAGCTGCCCGTCGGCCTTTTGGTCGAACTGCATGAAGACGAGGTTCCAGATTTCCAGGTATTCGTCATCGTGGTTGACGCCGCCGGCGTGTTGCGTGGCAAGATCGCCCCAGTAGTAGTGGATCTCGGTGTTGGGGCCGCAGGGGCCGGTATCGCCCATCGTCCACCAGTTATCTTTTTTGCCGAAACGCAGGATGCGCTCCGGCGCCACACCCGCTTCGATCCAAAGCTGTTCGGATTCGTCGTCATTTTCGAAGACGGTGAACCAGAGTCGCTCGATGGGCAGTTCCCAGCGGTTGACGAGCAGATCCCAGGCGTATTGGATGGCTTCGCGCTTAAAATAGTCGCCGAAGGAGAAGTTGCCGAGCATCTCGAAGAAGGTGTGATGCCGCGGGCTTGGCCCTACGTTGTCGAGGTCGTTGTGCTTGCCGCTGACGCGCATACACTTCTGACTGGTGACGGCGCGCTTATAGGGGCGCTGTTCCACGCCCAGAAAGACGTCCTTGAACTGAACCATGCCGGCGTTGACGAGCAGCAGCGTCGGGTCGTTGTCGGGCACAAGGTTGCCGCTGTCTACGATGGCGTGACCTTGTGCGTGGAAATATTCCAGATATTCCTGACGGATCTGATTGGTCGATAAGCGTTTCATGCGTCGGCACTCTTCAGCGTTTGGCGCAGCAAGCGTTTTAGGTGTGAGCACGGACAACTCTATGCCGCGTCACGACCGTTGGGCCTGTTGGCAGGCGACAATACCAATTGGCGACGCCGGCAGGCAACGCCCGGCGCGCACTGTCTCCAGAGAGGTGATTTTAGGTCAATCTCAGGAGGGTGTCAAAAAGTCTGTCGCCGATGGGTGCGTCCGGTCGTCACCGGCGCGCCAACCGCCGGTGACCCCAGAAGGTTTGCCAGAATACGGCAAGCGTTCCATAATAGAACTTTGTACCTGACGGTCACCCGCCGCGCGGCGGGTTTGGCAGGGAAGCGCGAGTCTGTTGTGGCGCACCCACGCAGCACTTTGGCCGGGGGCGCGGACAGCGTTTCGAGAAGGAGCGATGCGGCATGACGACGCCCATGCGCCAACAATATCTGTCGTTGAAGAAGCAGTATGCGGACTGCATCCTGCTCTTTCGCCTGGGCGACTTTTACGAGACGTTTGACGACGACGCCAAGACCGTCGCCAAGGTGTGCGACGTGGTGTTGACCAGCCGCCCGGTGGGCAATGACCAGCGCGTGCCGTTGGCCGGCGTGCCCTATCACAGTGTAGACGGCTATATCGCGCGGCTGATTGAGGCCGGGTATCGGGTGGCGATTGCCGAGCAGGTCAGTGAGCCGGGGCAAGGGTTAGTCGAGCGCGAGGTGCGGCGTGTGGTGACCAAAGGCACCATCGTCGACCCGGGCATGTTGGACGAGAAGCGCAACAACTACCTGATGGCGGTAAGTTTTAATGCGCGTGGGACGGTTGTTGGCATATCGTATTGCGATATTACCACCGGCGAATTCGCAACGACGCAGATTGGCGCCGTCGCGGCCGAGGCCGAGCGTCGCGTGGGCGAGGAACTCAGCCGCTTACAGCCGAGCGAGTTGATCGTCATTGACTGGGAGCCGGCTGAGAGCGGGTTGGCTGGGTTGATCGACAACATGGGGCCGCTGATCTCCACCGTGGAGCCGTGGCAGGTAGAAGAGGAGACGGCGCGGCAAGCGCTGGAGCGGCATTTCGGGGTCGCTACGCTGGACGGCTTCGGCCTGCAACACCAGATCGAAGCCGTGCGCGCCGCCGCCGCCATCGTGGCCTATTTGGCGGAGATGCAGCCCTCTGCGCTGAACCAGCTTCGACGCCTGCGCAGCTACGCCGCGGGCAACTACATGACGCTCGACGAGTCGACCCGCCGCAACCTGGAACTCACGGAGACGATCCGGTCGGGCGATGTGAAGGGCAGCCTGTTGGACGTGCTTGACCGCACGTTGACGCCGATGGGGGGGCGTCTACTGCGCCGGCGACTCAACCAGCCGCTGCTGGACGTGGAGGCGATCCGCTGCCGGCACGATGCGCTCGAATTCTTCTTTCAGGAAACGCGAGCGCGGCTGGAACTGCGCCAACATCTGCGCGGGATGGGCGACCTGGAGCGATGGACGAACCGCGTGGTGCAAGGGGTGGCGCTGCCGCGTGACCTGTTGGGCATGCGCGAGGCGTTGCGCGGCCTACCCGCGATCCGTGAGAGCTATGCCGGCCCGCAAGACGGCGGTCCTGCCGGCCGCGAGGCCGCGCCGGGGCTGCTGCCGGACCTGCCGATGTGCGAGGATGTGTTGAACCTGCTGGAGAGGGCTATCAGCGACGAGCCGCCCGCTACGCTGTCCACGCCGGGCGTGATCCGCGACGGCTTCAGCGCGGAACTGGACGACCTGGTCGCCAAGAGCCGCGGGGCGAAGGACTGGATCGCCAATCTGCAGGTGACGGAGCGGGATCGGCTCGACATCAAGAGCCTCAAGGTCGGCTACAACAAGGTCTTCGGCTACTACATCGAGATCACGAACACGCACAGCGACAAGGTTCCCGATCACTACATCCGCAAGCAGACGTTGGCGAATGCGGAGCGCTACATCACTTCGGAGCTTAAGGAGTACGAGTCGCTTGTCCTTAACGCCGACGAGCGGCGACTGGAGATCGAGCAGCAGTTGTTCCGCGAGGTCTGCATACAGATCGCGGCGCAGACCAACCGTCTGCTCGAGTTGGCGGAGGGGCTGGCAAAACTGGACGTGACCAGCGCACTGGCCGAGACGGCCTTGATGCGGCGCTATGTGCGGCCGGAAGTGGACGAGGGGCCGGCCATCGAGATCGTGGCGGGCCGTCATCCTGTCGTCGAGTTGACGTTGACGGATGAGCCGTTCGTGCCCAACGACACCCGGTTGACGCCGGAGGGCTGCATCCATCTCTTGACCGGCCCCAACATGGCGGGCAAGAGCACCTTTTTGCGTCAGGTGGCGTTGATCACGCTGATGGCGCAGATCGGCAGCTTCGTGCCGGCGGACGCAGCGCACATCGGCGTGGTGGATCGCATCTTTACGCGCATCGGCGCCAGCGACGAGATTCACCGCGGCCAGTCCACCTTTATGGTAGAGATGGTGGAGACGGCCAACATTCTCAACCACGCCACCAGCCGCAGCTTGCTTATCTTGGATGAGATCGGGCGCGGGACGAGCACATACGACGGGCTGGCGATCGCCTGGGCTGTAGTGGAGTACATCCACAACCACCCGGAACTGCGCGCCAAGACGTTGTTCGCCACGCATTACCACGAACTGACGGACCTGGCGGAGCGGCTGCCGCATGTGGTGAACTACAATGTGGCGGTCGACGACAGCGGCAACGGGCGGGACGTGGTTTTTCTGCGGCGCATCATTCCGGGGCGTGCCGACCGCTCGTATGGCGTCCATGTAGCGCGCATGGCCGGCTTGCCGCCGGCGGCGGTCAATCGGGCCGAAGAAATCCTGGCCGATCTGGAGCGCAGCGGCGCGGCTGGGCCGAGGCGCTTGCATGAGGCGGAGACGGCGCGCGGCAAGGCCGCGCTGCAAGTGTCGCTCTTTGCCGATTCGCACCCGGCTGTGGAGGCGTTGCGCGCGCTGGACGTCAATGCGCTGACGCCGCTCGAAGCGTTGAACCGGCTCTACGAATTGCACCAACTGGCCGACCGGACCTGACCGCACCGGACGACGTTTTCGCCAAACAAGTCGCCCTTCGCCAGGATGCAAGCCTGTCAAAGGGCGGCTCAAAGAACGTGATTTTGAGACATGTCAACCGTCGCCGCTGTATCTGAAGACGCTCAGCCCGCTCCGCCAACCACGGTCGAGAAACTGCGGGGATTGCCCTGGAGCTACCTCGCCAATTCCGCCAACACGGTGTTCGCCCAGTTCACCTGGTTCGGTTCGACCTTTGTGCTGATGCTCAGCGCCTTGGGCATGAGCAAGGGGCAGATCGGCCTATTGCTGTCCCTGGTCCCGTTCGGCGGGTTGATCGCGCTCTTCATCGGCACTGCAGTGGCGCGCGCCGGCTATAAGCGCACGTTTATCATTTTTTATGCGCTGCGCAAGACATCGACCGCGGCGTTGTTGCTGACGCCGTGGGTGTTGGCTGCCTTCGGCCAGCAGGCGATGGTGATCTTCGTGATCGGTGTGACGACCGCTTTCGCCCTGACCAAGTCTGTGGCCGAAACCGGCTATTTTCCCTGGTATCAGGAGTTCATCCCTCGCTCCATGCTGGGTCGCTATTCCGCGACCAACAGCGTGTACACAGTGATCGTCGGCCTTATTTCCGTGACCGCGGCCGGCTACGTGCTGGACCGGTCGAGCGAGTTGTCCTCGTACATGCTGTTGATCGGCGTGGGCGTCGTCTTCGGTTTTGTGGCCGTCTATTCCTATACGCATATACCGGGCGGGGCGCCGGTCCGGGTGCTCGAAAAAGATGCCGGTCTGTGGCGGGGGATGGCGGAGGCGGCCCGTGACGGCAACTTTACGCGCTATTTGCTTGGCGCCGCGCTGATCATCCTGGGCACGGCGCCGGTCGTTTCGTTCGTACCGCTGTTTATGCAGGAACAGGTCGGCCTAAGTTCCGGCCATGTGGTGCTGCTACAGTCCGGCGGTTTGATCGGCACGCTGCTTTCGAGTCTTCCGGTTGGTTGGGCTTCGGACCGTTATGGCGGCAAGCCGCTCATGATCATCGGCCTGGCGTTGAAGGTGTTGCTGCCCATCCTGTGGGTGGCGATGCCCCGGCACAGCGACATCAGCCTCTATGCGGGCATTGGCATTGCGGTCATTCTCGGCATTTCCGAGATCGCCTGGGCGATTGGGGCCGGGCGACTGCTCTACGGCAGCGTCGTGCCGCCGGCCAAGAAGACGGCCTATATGTCGCTGCACTATGCCTGGGTTGGGTTGATCGGCGGCATCGGCGCGCTGCTGGGCGGGTGGATCCTCGGTTTTACCGCCGGGCTGTCGGGCAGTTTGCTCGGCTTGCCGCTCGACCCGTACTTGCCGTTGTTCGGGCTGGGCTTCGTGTTAACGCTAGCTTCGACGCTGGTGCTGCTGGGCATGCGCGCCGACAACCGCTACGGTGTGGGCGAGTTCGCCGGGATGTTTTTCCGCGGCAATCCTTTCCTGGCAATGACGTCGGTTATCCGCTACTACATGGCGCGCACCGAGCGGTCGACGATCTCGATGGCCGAGCATTTGGGCCGCGCCAAAAGCCCGTTGGCCCTTGACGAACTGATCGATACGCTGGAGGACCCGCGCTTCCATGTGCGCTTCGAGGCCATCGTTTCACTGGCGCGCATGCCGGCGGATGCGCGCGTAATCGAGGCGCTGACGAAGGTCCTAGAAGGCACGGAAGTCGCCTCGACGTCGATGGCGGCTTGGGCGCTAGGCCGTCTGGGGGACCGGCGAGCGGTTGCACCGTTGCGCCAGTCGTTGGATTCGGGCTACCGGTCGATCCGCGCCCAGAGCGCGCGGGCTCTGGGCGCGCTGCGCGACCCCTCGGTCGCGGGCGAGTTGCTGGAGCGGCTGGAGCAAGAGGAGGATATCGGCCTGCTAATGGCCTATGCGTCGGCGCTGGGCAATCTGCGGGCGCGCGAGGCATTGCCCGTGCTCATCAGACTGATGCCTTCTATGACCAATCCGGGGGCGCGAATGGAACTGGCGTTGAGCATCGCCCGCATTCTGGGCAACGAGCGCCATTTCATCGACCTGCTGCGCCAGGCCCGGCGCGACCTGGGCACGGCCGTGGCGCAGGAGCTTGTGCGGGTGCAGCGGCGCTGGGTGCGTCGCGGCGGAGCGCAGCTTGAGGCGGAGATCAAGGCGTCGGCAGACGCCTTCGCCCACGGGGATGAGGAAGCCGGTGCGGCGCATTTTACGCGCGCCCTTACAATTATCCTCGAAAAGGGAGCCGGCGATGCGGCCGGCTCCGTGTTGGCGATGTGCGCTGAACACATCGGCGAATATGGCGCGGAGCACCCTGAGTATGTTCTGCTCGCGCTCCATACGTTGCACAGTGCGGCGGGAAAGTAAGCAGCAATGACCGAGCATCGGGAGCCTGAGTTGTACAAAGAGGAAGAACCGGCGGAGCCGGGCCGGCGCGCGGTTCGGACGGACGACGAGCCGACCACCGTCGAGAAGCTGAAGGGCATGCCGTGGAGCATCGCCTCGAATGCAGCGAACACCGTGTTCGCCCAATATACCTTCTATGGCTCCCTCTTCGTGCTCTTTCTCAGTGCGCTTGGCCTTAGCAAGAGCCAGATGGGTTTGATCCTGTCGCTGTTGCCGTTCTTCGGCCTGATGTCGTTGTTTGTGGCCCCGGCAACAGAGCGCTTCGGCTACAAGCGCACCTACATGACTTTTTTTGGGTTGCGCTCATTCACCTCGATTGGGCTGCTGTTTACACCGTGGGTCCTGAGCCAATACGGTGCGCAGGCCGCGCTCACGCTGGTGACCGTGATCGTGGCGGTGTTCTCGCTCTTTCGCGCTATTGCCATTACGGCCATGCATCCCTGGGTGCAGGAGTATGTGCCGGACAGCGTACGCGGCAAGTATACGGCCTGGAACAATATGTTCACCACCGGGACCGGCTTTATCGCCGTGACCGCCGGCGGCTTTGTGCTGGCGCGTACGACCGGCTTGACCGGCTTCATGGTTCTGATCGGGGCGGGCGTGGTGTTCGGTTTTATTTCGGTGGCTCTGGCGGTACGCGTGCCCGGCGGCGCGCCCCGAAGCCCTCGCCGGAACGAACAAGCCCGGCCGCGAGAGTTAGGGTCTGCGCTGCGCGATCGGAGCTTTGTGCGCTATCTGTTGGCCGTGAGCGCGATCACGCTGGTGACTGTGCCTCTCGGCGCGTTCTTGCCGCTCTTCATGCGCGAGCAGATCGGGCTGAACGATAGCGGGATCGTGTGGCTGCAGACGGGCACGCTGGTCGGCACGTTGGCTTCGAGCTTCATCTGGGGATGGGCGGCGGACCGATATGGCAGCATTCCGGTAACGCTTTACGGGCTGAGCTTGCGCGCCGTGTTGCCTCTCCTGTGGATGTTGATGCCGCGTCACACCGAATGGGGCCTGACGATTGCGTTGAGTATTGCGCTGCTGCAAGGCGTGGCGGATATGGGCTGGGGCATCGGCTCGGCGCGTATGCTCTATGTCAACATTGTGCCGCCGGCAAAGCGCCGCGACTATATGGCGCTCTATTTTACGTGGACGAGCGTTGTCGGAGGCGTCAGCCAGTTGGGCAGCGGCCGCCTGCTCGACGCGACCGAAGGGTTTTCGGGGCAGTTCTGGATCTTCACGCTTGACCCGTACCTGCCGCTGTTTATCGGCGGCATCATCCTGCCCTTTGTCGCCTTCTTCCTGTTGCGCGGCATCTACGAAGAGCGGGGCGTGAGCATGGGGCAGTTTGCCGGTATTTTCTTGCGCGGCAACCCGTTCTTGGCGATGAGTTCGATGATCCGCTATCACCTGGCGCGCGATGAGTACGCCACGGTGCGCGTGACGGAGCAACTCGGCCAGGCGAAAAGCCCGCTGACCGTGGACGAACTGCTGGAGGCTCTGGAGGACCCGCGCTTCAACGTGCGCTTCGAGGCCGTAATTTCCATCGGGCGCATGATGCCCGACCCGCGTCTGGTCGAGAAGCTGGAGCAGATGCTGGAGGGGAGCGAACTGGCGTTGACCGTCGTGGCCGCGTGGGCGCTGGGCCGGCTGGGCGATCCGCATGCCATTCCGGCGCTGGAGCGGGCGCTGAACTCGCAGTACCGCTCGATCCGCGCCCATGCGGCGCGCGCCCTGGGCGCGTTGGGCGATGAACGGATCGTGCCGGAGCTGTTGGCGCGTCTGGAGCAAGAGACGGATAAGGGCTTGCAGATGGCCTATGCCTCGGCGCTTGGCAACCTTGGGGCCAAGGAGGCGACGTCGCTGTTGCTCAAGCTCTTGGGCGATATGGACAACCCAGGCGCGGCTCTGGAACTTGCGCTGTCGTTGGCGCGTATCGTGGGCAACGAGCATGGTTTCGTCACGTTGGCCCGCGGCGCGCGGACCGATGCCGGAACGACGATGGCGCAGGCAATTGCGGCGTTCCGCCGCCAGGCGGATCAGGCGCTTGGGCCGGAAGCGCAGGCCCTGGCGGATGTTTGCGCCGACCGATTGGCGCGCGAGAATTTGGTCGAAGGCGCGCTTGGCATCAGCCAATTGATCCGGGCGTTGCCCCGCGGCCGCTTCAGCGCGGCGGGGCTGGCGATTCTCGACGAGTGCGGCGTTCGCCTCGGCCAGCCGGACTGGGACGTGCGCCAGGAGTATATCATCCTTACCCTGCATACACTGATGGCGGATTGGCGATGATGCCGGAGAGCAAACGGCCGATCGTAGCCGGCTCTGTTCTGCCTGATTTCACTGGACGAGGCGCCTGCCGTGCGTAGGATGTTGTTTCTGACGTTGTACCTGCCTTCGTTCGTGCTGGCGTTCGGCGCGGGCATGTTGGTTCCGGTGCTGCCGTTGTATGCGCGGTCGTTCGGCGCATCCTACGGGATGATCGGGCTGGCGCTGGCAAGCCAGGGCATCGGCAATTTGATCGGCGATATTCCGGCCGGCATCTTGCTGGGGCGCATGGGGCATAAGCGCGCTATGCTGGCCGGCATCGGCAGTCTGGCCGTTGCAGTATTCGCGATGGCCTGGGCGCAGTCGACGCTGCATCTGATTGCGCTCGGCTTGATCGCCGGGCTGGGCACGGCTATGTGGAACATCTCGCGCCACGCCTACATGACTGATTCCATCACGCTGCACGAGCGCGGGCGGGCGACGGCCGCATTCGGCGGGTTCAACCGTATCGGTACGTTTGCCGGGCCCGCCGTAGGCGGAACGCTGGCGACGGCATTTGGGTTGCGCTTCCCGTTCGGGGTCTATGGCGTGGTGGCGATCGTCGCTTTGGTCGCGGTGGCCTTGTTCGTGACCGATACGGGCGAGCGCGTCGTGATCCACCGGGGCGGCGTTTGGGGCCACACCAATCACCTGGCGACGGTGGTGCGCAAGCACTACCGCGTGCTGGCGTCGGCGGGGCTGGCCCAACTACTGGCGCAGATGGTCCGCTCCGGCCGGGGCATTGTCGTCCCGCTGTATGCGGCGGATGTTGTGGGGCTGAACGTGACGCAGATCGGCTGGATCGTCACGCTGTCGGCGGCGATCGACATGGCGATGTTCTACCCGGCGGGCGTGATTATGGACCGCTTCGGGCGCAAGTATTCCTCCGTGCCTTCGTTCGCGCTGCAGGCATTGGGCATGGCGCTGATCCCTTTCGCGTTTAGTTTCGGCACTCTGCTGGCGGCGACGCTGGTCATCGGCTTCGGCAACGGCATCGGCTCGGGCACGATGCTGACGCTTGGCTCGGACCTGGCGCCGAAGGAGTCGATGGGCGAGTTTCTGGGGGTGTGGCGTCTGATCGGCGACGTGGGGCAGAGCGGCGCACCGATGGCCGTAGGCGGGATCGCAGATGCGTTGAGCCTGCCGCTGGCGACATTCGCGATTGCCGGGGCGGGGTTGGGGGCGGCGCTGGCGCTGGCCTTGCTGGTGCCGGAGACGCTGCGCCCGCACCGGGCCAAAACCTGATCGTCCGGCGTGAATGAGGGCGGCGCGTGATGGAGAGGGGACAATGATGGCAGAGTCGAAGTACCGAGAGGCTGGGGTGGACATCGACGCCGGTAATCTGGCTGTCGAACAGATGAAGCCCGCCGTTCGCGCGACGTTCACGCCGGCCGTGCTGGCGGACGTGGGGAGTTTCGGCGGGCTGTATGCGCTGCAGAACTTGCCGCCGCAGCCGGTGTTGGTCGCTTCGACCGACGGGGTGGGGACGAAGGTCAAGCTGGCGGCGGATCTGGGCCGGTGGCGCGGCATCGGGGTTGACATCGTGAACCACTGCGTCAACGATATTCTGGTGCAGAACGCCCGTCCGCTTTTTTTCCTTGATTATATCGCGGCAAGCAAACTGGCTCCGGAGCAGGTTGCGACCGTGGTGACGGGCATGGCCGAGGCGTGCCGCGCCGCGGGCTGCGCGCTGCTGGGCGGCGAAACGGCCGAGATGCCCGGCGTCTATGCCGAGGGCGCGTTCGACGTGGCCGGGACAATCGTCGGCTTGGTGGACCGCGACGAGATTCTGCCCAAGACAGAGCGGATGGCCGCGGGCGACCTGCTGTTCGGGCTGCCGAGCAGCGGGCCGCATACCAACGGCTATTCGTTGATCCGGCGAGCGATGGCGGGCGAGGACCTGACTCAGACGCTGAGCGACGGGCGCAGCCTGGCTGATGCGCTGCTGGCCCCGCACCGCTGCTATGTGGCCGAAGTCGAGCAGCTGCGGGCCGCGGGCGCGCCGCTGTTGGGCTTGGCGCACATCACGGGAGGCGGCTTCATGGAGAACGTGCCGCGAGCGTTGCCGGACAGCCTGTGCGCGGTCGTGGAGACGAACAGATGGCCAACGCCGGAGGTGTTCGCCCTATTGGTCGAGCGCAGCGGTCTGGAGCGGGCGGAGTCTTTCCGCGTTTT